>Ga0307412_10000061_pt1 | contig 126274 bp, 118 predicted proteins | sample DK1Cmetagenome_3_FD_203823 | JGI IMG/M metagenome (GOLD analysis project Ga0307412, IMG submission 203823) | Maize rhizosphere microbial communities from greenhouse at UC Davis, California, United States - DK15-C-1 | ecosystem: Host-associated > Plants > Roots > Rhizosphere > Soil | place...
ACACGTCCTGCGTGTCGCGCTCGGGGTCCACGGTGATCAGCAGCACCTGCACGCGCTCGGCGTCCGGGCCCAGCTTCTTCATGACTTCGGTCAGCTCGGCCAACGACGTGGGGCACACGTCGGGGCACTGCGTGAACCCGAAGAACACCACCACCACCTTGCCGGCGAAGTCGGACAACTGGCGCGTCTTGCCGTTGGTGTCCGTCAGTTCCATGCCGCGGCCCAGCTGGGTGCCGCTGATGTCGCTGCCTTTGAACGTGGGCGCGCTTTCGCCGCAAGCGGCAAGAGCAGCGGTGAAGGCGGCAGCGGCGCCGAAGCGCAGGGCCAGCCGGCGGCTGGCGGAAAACACGGACATCAACAACCTCCAGGGGGTCAGCGCAGCAGGCCGACCCAGTGGTCCACCAGCAGGGCGCCGAACAGCAGCGCCAGGTAGAGAATGGAAAAACGGAACATGCGGCGCGCCAGCTCGTCGCTATAAGCGCGGTACAGGCGCCAGGCATACGAGACGAACATCCCGCCCAGCACCAGCGCCGACAGCAGATAGAGTTCGCCGCTCATGCGGATGGCGTAGGGCAACAGGGTCGTGGCCACCAGTGCCACGCTGTACAGCAGGATATGCAGGCGCGTGAACTGGTTGCCGTGGGTGACGGGCAGCATCGGCAGGCCGGCCTTGGCGTAATCGTGGTTGCGATACAGCGCCAGCGCCCAGAAGTGCGGCGGCGTCCAGATGAAGATGATCAACACCAGCACCCATGCTTCGGCAGGCACCGAATCCGCCACGGCGGCCCAGCCCAGCGCCGGGGGCATCGCGCCGGACAGGCCGCCAATCACGATGTTCTGCGGCGTGCGCGGCTTGAGAATGACGGTGTAGATGACGGCGTAACCCACAAACGTGGCGAAGGTCAGCCACATGGTCAGGGGGTTGACCAGCGTGTACAGCACGAACATGCCTGCGCCGCCCAGCAGGCCAGACAGGCTCAGCACCTGGAAAGCCGAAATGGTGCCCTGCGCCGTGGCGCGGCGGGCCGTGCGCAGCATGCGCGCGTCGACCTCCTGTTCGATCAGGCAGTTGATGGCGAAAGCAGCCGCGGCAAGCAGCCAGATGCCAATCGTGCCGAACAGCACGCGGCGCATGTCGGGGATGCCCGGCGCGGCAAGGAACATGCCGATGACTGCGCAAAACACGGCCAGCTGCGTGACGCGCGGCTTGGTGAGTACGAAGTATTGGCGAAACAATCCGGATTGGGGAGCGGCAAGACTGGTCATAGTGGACCCTATTTTAAACGCGCACCGAATTGGGGCCATAGCCCGCCGCCGGCGCGCCTCCCGCTGTGGACAAACGCACCATCAGCACCACGGCGGCCAAGGTCAGGCCCGCGGCTCCTCCATTGTGCAGCACGGCGATCAGCAGCGGCCACTGGAAGAAGATGGTGGTGAGGCCGGTGAACAACTGCGCGGTCAGCAGCGCCAGCATCAGCGTGGCGGGGCCGCGCAGCCCAGGTTCGGCCCGCAGCCGCCAGGCCAGCGTGCCCAGGTACAGGAACACGACAAAGGCGAAATTGCGGTGCACCCAGTGGATTGCCGTCAGGGCGGGCTGCGAGATCATCTCGCCCGAGGGCAATTCGCCCAGGCCGCGGATCACCGAATAGCCGCCGTGGAAGTCCATGTCCGGCACCCACTTCCCGTGGCACATGGGGAAATCCATGCAGGCCAGCGCGGCATAGTTGGTACTGACCCAACCGCCCAACGTCACCTGCACCAGCAGCAGACCAAACCCCACCGCTACCCACGGCTTCCAGCGGGCCGCCGCCGCGCCGATAGGCAGATGCGGACGCTCACGGGCAGACAGCCAGGTCATCAACGCCAGCACCGAAAGCCCGAACACCAGATGGGACGTCACCACGGCCGGCATCAGCTTGTGGGTCACCGTCCAGGCGCCGAACGCGCCCTGCACGCACACGGCGACAAGCGTCGTGACGGCCAACGCGGGCGAACGGCCCAGTTCGCGCCGATAACGCCACGCCATATAGACGATGCCGATGATGAGCATGCCCAGGATGGTCCCGACATAGCGGTGGATCATCTCGATCCAGGCCTTGGACATCGTCACAGGGCCGAAGGGCATCGCTTGCGACGCCTGGTGGATGTCGCCCTGCGCGCCCAGCGGCGTCACGCTGCCGTAGCAGCCGGGCCAGTCGGGGCAGCCCAGGCCCGAGTCCGTCAGGCGCACGAAGGCGCCGAACATGATCAGGTCCAGGGTCAGAAACCAAGTGAAAAAAACCAGCTTGCGATACCGCGCTTTGATGCGTTCCATTTCCCTACCATTACTCTGCCGCGCCGCGGGAATCCCGCGGCACGTGAAACCCGTCATCCAATCCTGGAGTTATAGACCAGCTTGCTGATGTCTTTGCGCACTTTGACGCCGTCGGCTTCGGCGGGGTACTGCATCATCAGATTGCCCAGCGGGTCGATCACCCACATCGGCTCCGGCAACCCGGGCTGGCCGGCGGCCGTGTCCCGCGCCAGCAGGTAGCGCGCCAGTTGATCGGGGTCCGCGCGCAGCATGACCGTGCCCTTGTAGGCTTCCAGCACCTTGTCCGGCACTGGCGCGTCATCGGTGATGAACCAGACGCGCGCCAGGCGGTCCACGTTCTTGCCCTGGCTGGCGTGGCTGTTGCGCGTGATGTAGAGCTTGCGGGCGCAGCTTTCGGGGCAGGCCGCGCCGTCCGCCGTCACCAGCAGCCACTTGCCCTTCAGGCTTTGCAGGTCGAAAGGCTTGCCGTCCAGTGTGGTCAGCTTCAGTTCGGCCGCCGCCGGCATCGGGCGCTGCGGCGACACCAGCGTGCCGTAATTGCTGGAATCCGCCGGCCACCACTGCGGGTTCATGTACACCACGAAGGCGGCCACGATCGGCGCCAGCGAACACAGAAACACCAGCAGCATGGGCATCAATGAGCGCTTGCCTGCGGGTTTGTTGGATGAAATATCGCGAGCCACTTTATATCCTGGATGATTCGTTCATGGACGCACGCGTCAGGCCGGGGGGCCGTTTCGCGCGCGCTGGCGCATGCGCTTGATGGCGCCCCCCAGCACCACCAGCCATGCGATGGCGGCTATCAGACCAAACGCGAACCACTGCACGGCGTAAGACGTGTTCTTCTGAAAATCCACCGACGGCTGCGGCCAGTCCCGGACCAGGCCGCCGGCGGCGTCCGGGTCCGCCGGGCCCGTCTGGCTCAGCACCACCGGCAACAGGTTCAGCCCCGTCGCGCGGGCATAATCGGCAAGCGGCAGGTTCTGCACCTGCGGCACGCTGCCGTTTGCCACGGGCAGCGCCTTGGGCAGCGCGGATTGATCCTGCCCGCCCATCGACCAAAGCTCGAACATGCGCGGCACACGGTCGGAGAGTTCACCGGTGACGGTCTGTGCGCCTTCGGGCGTTGCCGGCAGCTTGGGTTCGCCCTGGCCCTGGATCACGCGCGGCAGCCAGCCCCGCAGCACCACCACCGCCTGCCGCGACGACGCATCCAGCAGCAGCGGCGTGGCCAGCCAGTAGCCGGGCCTGCCGTCGTGGTTGCGGTTGTCCAGCAGTACACTGAATTGCGGCAACCATGTGCCGCTGGCCTGGGCCACGCGCCACGCGGTCATGTCGTCGGAAGGCGTTGCCGGCGTCAGCATCAGCGGCGCCTGCTTGCGGCCCGCCTCGATCGCCGCCAGAATGGCGCGTCGCTCGTCGCTGCGACGCAACTGCCATTGCCCCAGCGACACCAGAATCACCACGGCGATGCCAAGCAGGAGTAAGGCGGCTACCGTGTAGCGGGTTGAATGCGGTCGGGCCATGTATCGTTGCTAACTCTGTTTTGTCCGGAGACCACCATGCGCGTTTTCGTCGTACTGGCCTTCATCGGGATTCTGGCCAGCCTGGCATCCGCCCTGGTCTACCTGATGCGGGACAAAGGCACTACCAGCCGCACTGTCAATGCACTGACCGTGCGCATCGGGCTGTCGGTCGCCCTGTTCCTGTTCGTGCTGTTCGCCCATCACATGGGCTGGATCGAAAGCACCGGGCTTAGATAGGCCGGCGGGGGCATCGGTTCCCCCTTATTGCAACAAAGCGCGATCGGCGCCCGGCATTATCGCCGCCCGGCCCCTTATCGCGCTTTGCCCGCCCTGCGCCGCAGAGCGGGTTCGTGCCGGCCTGCGTCAGAACCAGTAGACGAACAGGTACAGGCCCAGCCACACCACGTCCACAAAGTGCCAGTACCAGGCCGCGCCTTCAAAGCCGAAGTGATGATCGGCGGTGAAGTGGCCCCGGATCAGGCGGATCAGGATGACCGTCAGCATCGTGGCGCCCAGGATCACGTGGAACCCGTGGAAGCCGGTCAGCATGTAGAACAGCGACCCGTACGCGCCCGAGTTGAACTTCAGGTTCAGCTCTGTGTACGCATGGTGGTATTCGGCGGCCTGACAGGCCACGAAGATGAAGCCCAGGATGACCGTCGCGGCCAGCCAGAACATCGTCTTGCCGCGGTGGTTCTCGCGCAGCGCATGGTGCGCGATCGTCAGCGTGACGCCCGAGGACAGCAGCAGCGCGGTGTTGATGGTGGGCAGCCAGAAGGGGCCCACCGTCTGGAACTGCTCGACCACGCCGGCCGGGCCGAAGTTGGGCCAGGCCGCCTTGAAGTCGGGCCACAGCATCAGCCGGTGGTCGATGTCGCCCAGCCACGGCGTCGTGATCGTGCGGGTGTACCAGAGCGCGCCGAAGAAGGCGGCGAAGAACATGACTTCAGAGAAGATGAACCAGCTCATGCCCCAGCGGTAGGAACCGTCGATGCGCTTGCTGTTCATGCCGGCTTCGGATTCCTGGATGGCGTCGCCGAACCAGTAGTACAGCACGACGATCAGGCCGATGAACCCCGCCAGCACCGCCCATTTGGCCCAGTCGACGCCGTTGATCCAGGCCGCGGCGCCCAGCCCCATGAACAACAGCGCCACCGCCGTACGCACGGGGTGCCCCGAGTCGGCGGGCACAAAGTAGTACGGTGCCTCTTTACCTTGAACCGAGTGGCTTGCACTCATGGCTTTCTCCCTGGTACAGATTTATAGATTAAGTGATTCAAGTCAGGCTAGAAACAGCCCAACGCACAATTAATACCAGCACAGTAACGAAGATTGCCGCTGCCAGCAGCCCAGCCACGATCACGTGCACCGGGTTCAGCTTGGCGCTGTCTTCCCGGTAGCCCGCGCCCTTGCGCACGCCGAAGAACCCCCACGCCACCGCCTTCATCGTCTGAAGGAAGCTCAGCTTGCGCTGAGTGGTTTCGTGCAGGTCATCGCTCATGGTCGTGGCCTAGCCGACCGCGTTGCCGGTCAGCAGCGCCGAACCCCGCAACACGGTCCAGGCAAACACGGCAAGGACGAAAACCAGCAGGACCAGCCCTGCAATTTTGTTACGGCGGCGCTGCTCGGGTGTCATTGCTGTGCTACCTGGAACATGAAAGGCGGGTTCACTTCACTTCGGGCGGTGTTTCGAAGGTGTGGAACGGGGCCGGCGAGGGCACCGTCCATTCCAGCCCTTCGGCGCCTTCCCACGGCTTCGCCGCGGCGACTTCGCCCTTGCCCATGTAGCAGCGAATGATCGCCCACAGGAAGATCAATTGCGACAGGCCGAACCAGAACGCGCCGATGGTGGCCATCTGGTGGAACGTCGTGAATTGCGCGGCGTAGTCGGCATACCGGCGCGGCATGCCGGCCAGGCCCAGGAAGTGCATCGGGAAGAAGGTCACGTTGAACGAGATCAGCGTCGACCAGAAATGCAGCTTGCCCAGCTTTTCGCTGTACATGCGGCCGGTCCACTTGGGCACCCAGTAGTAGGCGCCGGCGAACAGCGCGAACAACGAACCTGCCACCAGCACGTAGTGGAAGTGAGCCACCACGTAGTAGGTGTCGTGCACCTGGATGTCGATCGGGGCAACGGACAGGATCAGGCCCGTGAAGCCGCCCATCGTGAACACGAAGATGAAGCCGATCGAGAACAGCATCGGCGTCTCAAACGTCATCGAGCCCCGCCACATCGTGGCGACCCAGTTGAACACCTTCACCCCGGTCGGGATGGAGATGAGCATGGTGGCATACATGAAGTACAGCTGGCCCGTCACCGGCATGCCCGTCGTGAACATGTGGTGGGCCCACACGATGAACGACAGCACGGCGATGGAAGCCGTGGCGTACACCATCGAGGCATAACCGAACAGCTTCTTGCGGGCGAACGCGGGCACGATGGCCGACACGATACCGAACGCCGGCAAGATCATGATGTAGACCTCGGGGTGCCCGAAGAACCAGAACACGTGCTGGTACAGGACCGGGTCGCCACCGGCGGCCGCGTTGAAGAAGCCCGTGCCGAAGTGACGGTCGGTCAGCACCATGGTGATGGCCGCGGCCAGCACCGGCATCACGGCCAGCAGCAGGAACGCCGTGATCAGCCAGGTCCAGCAGAACAGCGGCATCTTCATCAGCGTCAAGCCGGGCGCGCGCATGTTCAGGATGGTCACGATGATGTTGATCGCGCCCATGATCGACGACGCGCCCATGATGTGCATCGCGAAAATACCCAGATCCATGCCTGGACCCATCTGCAGGGACAGCGGCGCATACAGCGTCCAGCCCGCGGCGGTGGCGCCGCCCGGCACGAAGAACGACGCCGTCAGCATGATCGCGGCCACCGGCAGCAACCAGAAGCTGAAGTTGTTCATGCGCGCGAACGCCATGTCGGATGCGCCGATCTGCATCGGGATCATCCAGTTCGCGAAGCCCACGAAGGCCGGCATGATGGCGCCGAACACCATGATGATGCCGTGCATGGTGGTGAACTGGTTGAACAGTTCGGGGCGGAAGAACTGCAGGCCCGGCTCGAACAATTCGGTGCGCAGCAGCAAGGCAAGCGTGCCGCCTTCCAGCAACATGGCAAACGAGAAGATGAGATACATCGTCCCGATGTCTTTATGGTTCGTGGCGAATAGCCAGCGGCGCCAGCCCGTGGGCATGGCGTGGTGGTGGTCATCGTGACCGTGGCCGTGGCCCGGCGACACGTGGTCTACAGTGACGCTGCTCATGATGGACTCCTTCCTGCTGAGTGCCGCCCCCGTTCCACGGGGACGGCAGGGTATCTCTAACTAAACGGAACCGGTTCTAACGGTGGGAACGCAGGCGCGCGATCAACGCGCGGCCGCGACGTCCTTCGGTAGAACCGTCGGGTCCTGCCCCTTGCCTGCATTGCTCCAGGCATGGCGCGTATAGCTGATGACCGCTGCGATCTCGACATCATTGAGCTGCCCGCCGAATGCCGCCATCGCGGTGCCGGGCTTGCCCTTGAGCACGGTGTTGATCTGGCCCGCCTTGGGGCCCAGAACAACCTTGTCTCCGTCGAGCGGTGGGAAACTGCCCGGAATGCCCTTGCCGTTGGCCTGGTGACAGGCTACGCAATTGGCGGCGAAGACCTTCTCGCCACGGGCAACCAGTTCGGCTTCCGTCCACTCTTTATTGGGATCGTCGGCGTTTGCCGCCATCTTCTTTTTCTGGTCTTCAACCCACTTATCGTAGTCGGCCTGCGCCAGGACTTCCACGACGATGGGCATGAAGGCGTGGTCTTTGCCACAGAGTTCCGCGCATTGGCCACGGTAGATGCCGGGTTTTTCCGCACGGAACCAGGCGTCCCGCAGGAAACCGGGGATGGCATCCTGCTTGACGCCGAAGTCGGGGATCATCCAGGAGTGGATGACGTCGGCCGCGGTCAGCACGACCCGGACCTTCTTGTCCACCGGGACCACCATGTGGTTGTCCACTTCCATCAGGTAGAACTCGCCCTTGGGCTCGCGGTTCTCGATCTGCGCGCGGGGCGTGGACAGCGTGGACAGGAACTTGACGCCGGCAGCGGAGCCGTCGAGGTATTCATACCCCCACTTCCACTGATAGCCCGTGACCTTGATGGTCAGGTCGGCGCTTGAGGTGTCTTTCATGGCCACGACCGTCTTGGTGGCCGGTAGCGCCATGGCGATGACGATGATGAAGGGAATGACCGTCCAGGCGACTTCCACGCCAAGATGCTCATGGAAGGTCGCGGCCTTGTGCCCGCGGGACTTCCGGTGCGCCCAGATGGAGTAGAACATCACCCCGAACACACCAATGAAAATCACGATACAGATCGTGAGCAGCAACCAATGCAGCCACATGATGTCGCGCGAAATCGCCGTGACACCCTCATGCAGGTTCAGCTGATTGACCTTCGGGCCGCCGGGCATGTCTTGCACCTGAGCGTTGGCCACGCTGCCAATCAGCATCGCACAAGCCCCCAGTATCCCTCTCCACTTCTTCATGCTTACCTCGAAACACGGCGCGAGGGCCCTTGTCGCCTAGTGGCACGAGTGTCACTTCAACAGGACTACGCGCAATTATTAGATGGCAGGGCTAGGCAGGGAGATAGAGCGGCCCCCGCATTCCCACTCGAAATCACAAAGAAACTGGCGGATTATAGCGGACACGCAAACAGTTGTAAGACGGGCCTCTTGATTTCGTGGGCCCCGCCCCCATCTGCACGCGCCTCTTGACCGCGCGCCATAAACAGGGTGGCATAAAATCACCGCCAACTTCATCACGGCGCCCAACGATGCCCAAGCAGTTGTCCGATTTGTATGCCGACCTTTGCGCCCGCGCACAGGAAGCCGCCCCCGACGGCGCGCACGCTTTATATATAGCGGGACGCCGCTGCGGGTGGGCGACGCATGCGGCGTGCGACGCGCTGCGCGACGCGCCGCGCATCGTGTGCGACGACACGGCGCTGCATATCGGCCGCGACCTGACGCCGGGCGCCGAGCTGAACACCGTGCTGGAAAACGCCGCGGAACTGTTGCGCCAAGCCAACTGCCTGCGCGGCTGGCGCGACGAATTGCTGGATGTGATGGACGGCGTGTTGCCCCTGGGGGTGATCGAACGCGCGGCGGTGCGGCCCCTGGGCCTTCTGACCAAAGCGGTGCATCTGAACGCCTGGACCCCGGATGGCCGGCTGTGGGTCGCGCGGCGCGCGCTCAGCAAATCCACCGATCCCGGTATGTGGGACACGCTGGTGGGTGGCCTGGCGGGCTGCGGCGAAGATCTGGAATTGGCCTTGCTGCGCGAATGCGGCGAAGAAGCGGGCCTGGATGCGCCCGACCTGGTCCGGCGCACGCCTTTGCGCACCATTCTGCGCATCCACCGCCGGCTGCCAGAGGGCTATCAGGTCGAAGACGTGCTGACCAGCACCTGCGTGCTGGCGGCCGACGCCCGTCCCGCCAACCGGGACGGCGAAGTCATGCAGATCGCCACCGTGGACGTAGCGACCGCCGTGCGGCAGGTCGCCGAGGGCGAATTCACGCTGGAAGCGGCGCTGGTGATCATCGAAGACATCATGCAGCGTCAGGCCGCCGGCCAGATCTGAATCAGCGCGGGGCGACGCCGGGCTCGCCCACCAGGCCGGACAGCGGCTCGGCCGGCGCTTCGACGCCTGCGGCTTCCGCCGCTTCGGCGGCCTGGGCCGGGCTGGGGACAGACACCGGGGCGGGGGTGGGCGCGGCCGCTGCCGCGGAAGCCTGCGAAAACTGCTTCCAGACCTCGATCGCGCGCAAGCGCTGTTTGGCCACGACCTGAATGCGTTCGCGCAGGTGCTCGTCCCGCGCCAGCAACGCGTGGAAATCGCGCGACGACAGCATCAGCAATTTGCTATAGCCCAGCGACGTGACGTCCGGCGTGATCTGCTGTTCGCCCAACAATCCAAGTTCACCGAAGAATTCGCCGCTGCCCAGTTCGATCATGGTGTGATCGGGCAGATGCACGGCCACGGCGCCCGACGCCACAAAGCACATTTCCTCGCCATGGCGGCCCTTTGTCAGCACGCGCTGGTCGGGCAGGGACAGGCGCGGCTTGAGCAGCTTGCTGATCGCGCGCAGCGAATCGGGCGACAGGCCTTCGAACAGCGGCACGCGCTTGATCAGGTCGGCCGCGCTCATTTCGATATCCAGCGGGGGGTGCGTATCAATATGCGCCCAGCGGCTCTTCAACTGCGCCATCAAATCGGCATAGACCTCGCCGCTGATCAAAAACTGCTCAAGCATGTCGCGGTAGCGGATGCGCTCCAGCTCGCGTGCCACCCGGCCCAGATAACTTTCCTGCAACCACTGCGCGTAAGACGGGTACTGCAGGTTCAGCGCCTGCATGGCGCTTTCGATGAGGTCCAGGCGGCGCTGGTGCAGCGACACGATGCGCTGCGTGGCTTCCTCGCCCAGCAGCGGGGTGATCTGCTCCCGCGCGAAGACGATCAGCCGTTGCGCGACGGAGCGCTTGCTCATCAGGTTGGCGAAACGCTGCCCCAGTTCGCGCGCCAGCCAGCCCTGGAAACCAAACAGGTAATGCATGCGCAGCGCCAGGCGGAAGGCGGTGGAATAGCGCACGTCCGCCACGATGGCGCGTTCAAAGCCCGGCACCCCGCCCAGGCGGATGGCGTCCTCCAAGCGTTCGGCCCGCGCCAGCAAGGCCTCGGCCATGCGCCAATCCACGATCTGCGCCTTCAGAATGTCGAAGAACATTTCTTCTTCGCGCTGCGCCACGATGGCCAGGCCCACGGCCACGCGCTGCTCGTCGCTCATCTGGCTGACCTGGCCGTCATGCACGCTGGTCAGGCTGGCGTCGAACACGGCGCGGATGCGGTCGCGAACCTCGGTGCCGATGTGCTCGGTCTTGGCCACTTCGTCGGTTTTGCCTTGCAGGTCTTCCAGCGCCACGGCCAGCGCCTGGTTGCGAATGGTGCGTTCCACCGACGACAACTGGTTCAGGCCCAGCATGCGGATCAGCGGCCGCAGGCTGATGCCGTTGATGAAGAGCGTCAGCAAGACGTAGCTGGTCGTGGCCACCGCGATGAATTGGCGCGCCTCTTCGGGCACACCGGTCTGCTCGGTCACGGCCAGCGCCAGCGCCAGCGACACGGCGCCGCGCAGCCCGCCCCACAGCATCACCACCTTATACGGGTTGCTGACCTTGGTACCCAGTTTCGTCAGCCCCAGCAACGGCAATAGCCCGAAGACCACGATGGCGCGCGCGACCAGCGTCGCGACGAACACCACGGCCACCAGCACCAGCTCCTGCCAATCGGCGGCGGCCATCAGCTTGGGGATCAGCATGGCCGCGAACAGGAAAATCAACGAGTTGGCCCAGAACCCGAATTGCCCCCAGGCGCTGGACAGATATTCGAAAGTGGTCGGGGACATGCGCGTGCGGCCGGTGGACCCCACGACCAGGCCCGCGATCACCGTGGCGACCACGCCCGAAACGTTCAGGTAGTGCTCGGAAATAAAGAAGGACAGGTAGGCCAGCGTTAGCGTCAGCGTGATCTCGGCCGTGGGAAAGCCGCGTAGCCACGCAAACAGGAAGCAGGCCAGCCGCCCCATCGCGAAGCCGGCGATGCCGCCCCCGATGAAGTGCACGATGAAGTCGTTGAAGATACCGCCGACGGTCAGTTCGCCATGGCCGCTCAGCACGGCCAGCAGCACGGAGTACAGGGCGATGGACGCGGCGTCGTTGAAGAGGCTTTCGCCTTCGACGAGCGTCGTCAGGCGCTTGGGCGCGCCCACCTCGCGGAAGATGCCCACCACGGCGACAGGGTCGGTCGTCGCGACGATGGCGCCCAGCAGCAGGCAGACCACCAGGCCGTAAGACGAGATCGCGTCCAGCGTCACGCCGACCACCACCGTGCACACCACCACGGCCACGATGGCCATCATCAGGATGGGGCCGATGTCGTCCATCAGGCGGCGCACGTTCATGGACAGCGCGGTCTCGAACAACAGCACCGGCAGGAAAACCATCAGGAAGGTTTCAGACGAAATCTCGAAACGTTCCAGCGAGTCCAGGAAATCGGCGATCCAGCTGGGCGCCCAGCCGTGCACGTGAATGATGATGCCCAGCAAACAGCCGACGATAGCCAGCAGCACCGAGTACGGCAGCTTGAGGCGGCCGGCCAGCGGAGGCATGAAGCAGACCAGCGTAAGCAAACCGGCCAAGCCGAAAACTAGAAAACCGACATCCATGGATAGCGCCGCGCCCCGAACATGAAACGAATGTGAAGTTTTCCAAGAATAGCGGCTTTTTCCCGCGCCCCCTGGCGGCAAATCGAAGAGAATCGCAGCCACGCACGTTTCGTTACCCCAAGGCGCTCGCGAAATGCGCGCCGGGTTCTGTTTTTTGGGTAATGTGCAAACGTACCCACTCCGCAGGAGCCACACTTGCCTCGCGTCCATTCCCTGGCCCGGCGTCACGACGCGCCCGCCATGCTCGTCCAGTTGACCGACAGCCATTTGTTCGGCGAACCCGACACCGCGATGCTGGGCGTCAATACCGACGCAAGCCTGCGTGCCGTGCTGCGCCAGATCGAGGCTGACGGCAAGCATCCCGACCTGTTGCTGGCCACGGGCGACCTGTCGCAAGACGGCGAAGCCGCCTCCTACCGCCGCTTTGCCACGATCCTGGGCGAGGCCGAAGGGTTGGCGCGCGCCCAGATCCGCTGCCTGCCAGGCAACCACGATCAGCCAGCCGTGCTGCGCCAGGAATTGGCGCAATGGTCGGCGCCGGTGACAGACGTCGGCGCGTGGCGCGTCGTGGCGCTGGACACCACGGTGCCCGGATCCAATGCCGGCCACTTGCCCGACAGCCAGCTTGATCTGCTGGAGACCGCCCTGGCGGAGGCCCCCGGCCGCCACACGTTGATCGCCATGCATCACAACCCGATGCAGATGGACAGCCACTGGCATGACTCGATGATGATCGACAACCCGCAAGCGCTGTTCAAGCGCCTGGCCCGCTGGCCGCAGGCTCGCGTGCTGCTGTGGGGGCACGTGCACCATGAGTTCGACCGCCGCCGGCATAACCTGCGCATGCTCGCCACGCCGTCGACCTGCTTCCAGTTCAGCATCCGCGATGGCAAGCACGTGGTCGACAACATGGCGCCCGGCTATCGCTGGATCAAGCTCTATCAGGACGGATCGATGGCGACCGGCGTGCGCCGCGTGCAAGATGCGCTATGGCATACGGCGCTGGCACCCGACGACGCACAGGCAGCTTGATAGGGAAGAAGGCAATGCGGAATCGGGCGACGCGACGCCCGCATTGGGTTCGCGCATAAAAAACGGGGCACCAAGATATGCATGGTGCCCCGCAAGCATCCGTCTCATAGGGGAGGGGAAAGAGGAGAAGCCGAGACGGATGACAAGACTGCTAACCGAAGTTCGCGGTCTACATGAAGTTAGTCGGCGCGATCCCCATTAAGTTTCTGCGATCGCGCAAAATTCAGGGCTAAATTTGTATCAATTTATTGATCGAGCTGGCGCCCGTGTGATCGCACCATTCGTGACCGCCGCGCGCAAAGAAAAGGGCCGCTTGCGCGGCCCTTTTCGGTGTGGATCCCGCGGATCGCAGGCGGGTGATCAGGCGGCCAGGTTGCCGCGCATTTTCTTCAATGCGGCCGCTTCGATCTGGCGGATGCGTTCGGCCGATACGCCGAATTCCTGCGCCAGTTCGTGCAGCGTGGCACCCCCGTCGTCTTGCAGCCAGCGGGCCTCGACGATACGGCGCGAACGGGCGTCCAGCGCTTCCAGGGCCGTATTCAGCCCGGTGCTTTGCAACTGATCGCGCGCGGCGCGTTCCAGCACCCGCGTGGGTTCCTGGCGGCCATCGTCGGACAGGTAGGCGATCGGCGCGTAGCTGTCGTCGTCGTCGTCCTGGTTTTCCAGCGACATGTCGCGGCCGGACAGGCGCACTTCCATTTCGCTGACGTCTTCGCGGCGCACATTCAGTTCGCGCGCGATGTGATCGACCTGTTCAGGGTCCAGCGTCTGGCCATCGGGGCGCATGCTGCGCAGATTGAAGAACAGCTTGCGCTGGGCCTTGGTGGTAGCCACCTTGACCAGGCGCCAGTTGCGGATGATGTATTCGTGGATTTCGGCCTTGATCCAGTGCACGGCAAACGACACCAGGCGCACGCCGCGCTCGGGATCGAAACGCTTCACGGCCTTCATCAGGCCGACGTTGCCTTCCTGGATCAGGTCGGCGTGGGGCAAGCCATAACCGAGGTACTGGCGGGCAACCGACACCACCAGGCGCAGGTGCGACAGAATCAACTCGCGCGCGGCGCCCAGGTCTTCCTGGTCGCGCAGGCGACGGCCCAGCTCGGTTTCACGCTCGGCGGACAAGACCGGCAGGCGGTTGACCGAAGAAATATACGCGTCGATCGTGCCAAGTGCGCCCGGATTGGCAATGGCCAACGCCAGGGCGTTGCCAGAAGCGGCCAACGAGGTACTGGGTTGTTTCATAGCGAGGGTCTCCGGAAAGCGAAGGGGTAACGACATGGATTCGATGTTAGCACTCTAGTAGAGGGAGTGCTAATTCGACTATTGCGGTGCGTCAAAGTTTCACGGGACAAATGCGTCCCCATTTATTTCAAGCGCCGATCTACGGCAGCGTGGGGGCTCCCTTTTCCCGCCGGGCCGCCCCAAGGGAAAAGACGCCCCCTTGGGGGGCAGCAAGCGCAACGCGCGCAGCGTGGGGGCCCACCCACTACCACCCCAGGCGCTTGAGGCCTTCGGCTGTCGCCTCGCCGTCAGGCCGGACAAACAGGGCGCCCCGGGGGTCCATGAAGACCTGGTACTTGGCGCCGTCGAACAGCGGCATATAGGCGCCGCTTCCGAATTGGACATCGACGAAGGGGAACCAGTTCGGGAACGTCTTTTTAAGCGACCCCAGGTCCGGCGCCGGCCAGTCGTCTAGCGCATGGACCGAACGCGTCGCCGAAGCTTCCCGCGACACGTCGCTATAGCGGCCAGACAGGCGCTCCAAGCGGTACAGGGGCGGCACGCCCGCCATCAGCGCCGGCAACTTCCAGCGCACGACACGGGCGTCGATCTGCCATTGGTCGCCGTACAGCACATATTGCTTCGGGCTAACGCCCGGCGCCGTGGCGGTCACCTGGAACTGGCCTTCCGCCTGCTGGCGAACCTCGATGCGAGCCACGGATTCGTCCGTGGTCAGCCGGAAGAACTGGACCAGCGACAGCGCCAACAAGCCCGACACGCATCCCAGCAGCACCAGCATCAAGCCGAACAGGCGGCGCACCGGCCGGAACTGGAACATCTTGCGGCCACGTTCGTCGCGGGGGCCGCCCCGGCCCAGCAGCATGACCATGCCAGGCAAAAGGACGACGACGGCGGCCAGGAGTATCCAGACGAAGGGAGCAATACCGTTGATCAAGTCAGGCGTTCCTATTCAGGGTGCTGCGGGGCCAAGCCCGGCGCGCCCAGGGCGCCACGAGCCTGCCGCAGCAGGCTCCCCAGTATAGAAGCGCGTGTTCAGGCCGCCGGTTTTCCAAGCCGCTCGACGTGAAACCGGATGTGATCTTCGATGAAGGTCGAAATGAAGTAGTAGCCGTGGTCGTAACCGGCTTGGCGGCGCAGCGTCAGCGGCTGGTCGGCAGCGGTGCAGGCCGCCTCGAACACGTCGGGATACAACTGTTCGGCCAGGAATTGGTCGGATTCGCCCTGGTCGATCAGGATGCCGGCCGGGAAGGGCTGCTGCAGGCTGCGCATCAGGGTAGAGGCGTCGTACGCGGCCCATGCCTGGACGTCGTCGCCCAGGTAGGCACCAAACGCTTTCTTGCCCCACGGGCACTGGCTGGGCGCCGCAATGGGCGCGAACGCAGACACCGAGCGGAACTTGCCCGGATTGCGCAGCGCCAGCACCAGGGCGCCGTGGCCGCCCATGGAGTGCCCAAAAATACCCGTGCGCGACGCGTCGCCGGGCAAGGCCTCGCCCGTGACGATGCCATGCAGCTCGTCGGTGACGTAGCTGTACATGCGGTAGTGGCCACGCCAGGCCGGCGTCGTGGCGTCGACATAGAAGCCGGCGCCGGTGCCCAGGTCCCAGCTTTCGTCTTCGCCCGGCGCGTTGGCGCCGCGCGGGCTAGTGTCCGGGGCCACGAGCATCACGCCCAGTTCGGCTGCCAGACGCTGCGCGCCCGCCTTGATCATGAAAGTCTCTTCGGTGCAGGTCAGTCCCGCCAGATAGAACAGCACCGGCACCGGCCCGTGTTCGGCTTGCGGCGGAATGTAGACCGAAAAGCGCATCGGCAGGCCGATCGCCGCGGACTCATGGCGGTAGTAGCGCTGCGTACCGCCAAAGCAGCGATGCTGGGAAATGAGTTCCAAGGCCACAGGCATGGATTTTCTCCGGTCAGGGGTGAAAAAAACGTCGACGGGTTAGGGTATATCCACGGTACGACGTTCCGTCGCCGAATGTTAACCTGCGCTTCATACGGGCCCGGCGGCAAAAAAAACAGATTCCGTGCCCATATTGTGATCACGGGACTTGACCAGCGCCCACCGTGGCACTATTTATATACCGTGAGCGAAGACAACCCGTTCTTCCAGATACGCAAGCCCTGACACTATGGCCCGTCTGCCCCGTCTGTACGCCCCTGGGCTGCCCCAACTGGTGCAGGCCAACTTCATTTCGCCGCTGGCCGCGCCATCGCAACCAGCGCCGGCCGATATCCTGAATCAACTGGCCACGTGGCTGGGCGAATCCGCCCAACGCCATCGGGTGTCGGTTCATGGGTGGCTGCTTGCCAACGACCGCATCCTGCTGCTGGCCACTCCGGCCGACGAAGAAGGCCTGCCCAGGCTGATGCAGACGCTGGGCCGAAATCTGGCAGCGCGCCTGCGCGGCGGTCGCGTGTTCGCGGGCCGCTATCGGTCCGCCCTGCTGGAACCCGGCGCCTGGGTACTGCCAGCGCTGGTCTGGCTGGAAACCTATCCCGTGCGCAGCGGCGCGTCGCAAGACCCCGATTCCTGGCCCTGGTCCTCGGCCGCCAGCCACACCGGCAACACGACAGCCGCGCCAGCGCAGTGGCAATCCGATCACGCCGATTACTGGGCGTGCGGCAATACGCCGTTCGACCGTCAGGCCAACTACCGCAAGCGTCTCCAGGACGGCCTGTCGCGCGAAGAATCGCAACGCATCGACCAGGCCGTGTCGGGCCAGTGGGCGCTGGGCGGCGCAAGCTTCATCGCCAGCCTGGCCCATACCGCCAGCCGGCGTGTCGCGCCCGGCCAACGCGGCCGGCCGCGTAAAAAGCCCGCCGCGCCGGCGGATGCCGAGTCCGGCGCTCCGGCCCCCTCGCCATCCCCGCCGACCACAAGCTCCTGACATCCCGACCCGCCTGCATGGCGGGTTTTTTTTGGCGCGACGCACGTTCACGTGCACTTTTCGCCACATCGACGCGTCAATTTCCCAGCCGCAAATGTCCATAAAATTAGGGACGCATAAAGGGAAATTCAGGGATTCCACCCCCGTCGGCATGCGACGCCCTGGGCACTCGCCGTGGCAAGCCAATAACGGCGCGGGCGATAATGCGTCCCCATATTTACGCACTATGATGGAGCATTAATATAAATAGGGTCATACCCTGTTTGTTTCTATTGCACCCTACTTGCGACGGGGGTATTGTCCGTCTCCTGCACTGCAACATTACGACGCAGGCCCACTGCGGAGCGCGCCATGCCCCAAATTACCCCGATCGAATCCTGTCCCACCCCCAAGGCGACCCCTATCGATGCCAGCCGCATCGGTCTGCCTGCGGCTCAAGGGCTGTACCACCCCAAGAATGAGCACGACGCCTGTGGTGTCGGTTTCGTTGCGCACATCAAGGGCAAGAAAAGCCACGCGATCATCCAGCAGGGTCTGAAGATCCTTGAAAACCTGGACCACCGCGGCGCTGTCGGCGCGGACAAGCTGATGGGCGACGGCGCGGGCATCCTGATCCAGATTCCGGACACGCTCTATCGCGACGAACTGAGCCAGCAAGGCATCATCCTGCCGCCTCCCGGCGAGTACGGCGTGGCCATGGTGTTCCTGCCCAAGGAAACCGCCTCGCGCCTGGCTTGCGAGCAAGAACTTGAACGTTCGGTGCGCGCCGAAGGCCAGGTCGTCCTGGGCTGGCGCAATGTGCCGGTGGACGTCGACATGCCGATGTCGCCCACCGTGCGTGAATGCGAGCCCGTGATCCGCCAGCTGTTCATCGGCCGTGGCGCCGACGTGATGGTGCCCGACGCACTGGAACGCAAGCTGTACGTGATCCGCAAGACCGCCAGCCACGCCATCCAGAACATGCATCTGGCCCACGGCAAGGAATACTTCGTGCCGTCGGCGTCGGTGCGCACCGTGGTCTACAAGGGCCTGCTGCTGGCCGACCAGGTCGGCCGCTATTACCGCGATCTGGCCGACACCCGCGCCGTATCCGCGCTGGCGCTGGTTCACCAGCGTTTTTCGACCAACACGTTCCCCGCCTGGCCGCTGGCCCACCCGTACCGCATGATCGCCCACAACGGCGAAATCAACACGGTCAAGGGCAACTTCAACTGGCTGCGCGCCCGTGAAGGCATGATGCAGTCGGCCGTGCTGGGCGACGATCTGAAAAAGCTGTACCCCATCGTCTACGAAGGCCAGTCGGACACCGCCACGTTCGACAACTGCCTGGAACTGCTGGTCAATTCCGGCTATTCGCTGGCCCACGCCATGATGATGATGATCCCGGAAGCCTGGGAACAGCACACGCAGATGGACGAGTCGCGCCGCGCGTTCTACGAATACCACGCTGCCATGATGGAGCCGTGGGACGGCCCCGCCGCCGTCGCCTTCACCGATGGCCGCCAGATCGGCGCCACGCTGGACCGCAACGGCCTGCGCCCCGCCCGCTACCTGGTCACCGATGACGACATGGTCATCCTGGCGTCCGAAGCCGGCACGCTGTCGATTCCCGAAAACCGCATCGTCAAGAAGTGGCGCCTGCAGCCGGGCAAGATGTTCCTGATCGACCTGGAACAGGGCCGCATCATCGACGACGCCGAGATCAAGCTGCAACTGGCCAACAGCCGCCCGTACCGTCAGTGGATCGAGCGCCTGCAGATCAAGCTGGAATCGCTGCCGGCCCCGCGCCAGGCCGCCGTCGCCACGCAGTCGTCCGTGTCGCTGCTGGACCGCCAGCAAGCCTTCGGCTGGACCCAGGAAGACTACAAGTTCATCCTGGAACCCATGGCGTCCACCGGCGAGGAAGTCATTGGTTCGATGGGCAACGACGCCCCGCTGGCCGTGCTGTCCGACCGCGCCAAGCCGTTCTACAACTATTTCCGCCAGTTGTTCGCGCAGGTCACGAACCCGCCCATCGACCCCATCCGCGAACAGCTGGTGATGTCGCTGGTGTCGTTCATCGGCCCCAAGCCCAACCTGCTGGACATCAACAACGTCAACCCGCCGCTGCGCCTGGAAGTGTCCCAGCCGGTGCTGGACTTTGCCGCCATGGCGCAGATCCGCGACATCGAGCAGGTCACGGGCAAGAAATTCCGCAGCTTCGAACTCGACATCACGTACCCCGCCGCCTGGGGCCCCGAGGGCATTGAAGCCCGCGTGGCCGCGCTGTGCGCGCGCGCCGTCGATGCCGTGCAAAGCGGCTACAACATCCTGATCGTGTCGGATCGCCTGGTCGACAGCGAACGCGTGGCCATCCCCGCGCTGCTGGCAACGTCGGCCGTGCACCAGCACCTGATCCGCGCCGGCCTGCGCACCAACACCGGTCTGGTCGTGGAAACCGGTTCCGCGCGTGAAGTGCACCACTTCGCGCTGCTGGGCGGCTACGGCGCCGAGGCCATTCACCCCTACCTGGCGCTGGAATCGCTGGGCAAGATGAATGACCCCGAAAAGGCCGTGAAGAACTTCATCAAGGCAATCGGCAAGGGCTTGAACAAGGTCATGTCCAAGATGGGCATCTCGACCTACATGTCCTATACCGGCGCGCAGATCTTCGAAGCCGTGGGCCTGCAAAGCAACCTGGTGAACAAATACTTCACCGGCACCTCGTCCAACATCGAAGGCATCGGCATCTTCCAGGTGGCCGAAGAAGCGCTGCGCCAGCACCGCGCGGCGTTCAGCACCGACCCGGTGTTGGCCAACGATCTGGACGCCGGCGGCGAATACGCCTACCGCGTGCGCGGCGAAGAGCACATGTGGACGCCGGATTCCATTGCCAAGTTGCAGCACGCTTCGCGCGCCAACAACTACCGCACCTACAAGGAATACGCGCAGATCATCAACGACCAAAGCCGTCGCCACATGACCCTGCGCGGCCTGTTCGAATTCCGCTTCGACCCGTCGCGCGCCATCCCGCTGGATGACGTCGAGTCCGCCAAGGACATCGTCAAGCGCTTTGCCACCGGCGCCATGTCGCTGGGCTCGATCTCGACCGAAGCACACTCGGTGCTGGCCGTGGCCATGAACCGCATCGGCGGCAAGTCCAACACCGGCGAAGGCGGCGAAGACGAACTGCGCTACCGCGCCGAAATGCGCGAAGGCAAGAGCACCATCAAGGACGGCGACACGCTGGCCTCGCTGCTCGGTTCGGATCGCATCGAAGCCGACGTCGTGTTGAAGAAGGGTGATTCGCTACGCTCGAAGATCAAGCAGGTGGCCTCGGGCCGTTTCGGCGTGACCGCTGAATACCTGTCGTCCGCCGACCAGATCCAGATCAAGATGGCCCAGGGCGCCAAGCCCGGCGAAGGCGGCCAGCTGCCCGGCCACAAGGTGTCGGAATACATCGCCAAGCTGCGTTATTCCGTGCCGGGCGTGGGCCTGATTTCGCCCCCGCCGCACCACGACATCTATTCCATTGAAGACCTGGCCCAGCTGATCCACGACCTGAAGAACGTGAATTCCAAGGCGTCGGTGTCGGTCAAGCTGGTGTCCGAAGTGGGCGTGGGCACGGTGGCCGCGGGTGTCGCCAAGGCCAAGGCCGATCACGTCGTGATCGCCGGCCACGACGGCGGCACGGGCGCGTCCCCGGTGTCGTCCATCAAGCACGTGGGCACGCCGTGGGAACTGGGCCTGGCCGAAACGCAGCAGACGCTGGTGCTGAACCGCCTGCGCAGCCGCATCCGCGTGCAGGCAGATGGCCAGATGAAGACCGGCCGCGACGTCGTCATCGGCGCGCTGCTGGGCGCCGATGAATTCGGCTTCGCGACGGCGCCGCTCGTCGTCGAAGGCTGCATCATGATGCGCAAGTGCCACCTGAACACCTGCCCGGTGGGCGTGGCCACGCAAGACCCGGTCCTGCGCAAGAAATTCCAGGGCAAGCCGGAACACGTCGTCAACTTCTTCTTCTTCATCGCCGAAGAAGTGCGCGAAATCATGGCCCAGTTGGGCATCCGCAAGTTCGACGACCTGATCGGCCGCGCCGATCTGCTGGACATGCGTTCGGGCGTTGAACACTGGAAGGCGCAAGGGCTGGACTTCGCCCGCGTGTTCCATCAAACGCAATCGGACGCCGACGTGCGCCAGACCGAAGAGCAGGACCACGGCCTGGCCGGCGCGCTGGATCACCAGTTGATCGACCGCAGCCGCCCCGCGCTGGAACGCGGCGAAAAGGTGTCGTTCATCGTGCCGGTGCGCAACCGCAACCGCACGATCGGCGCGATGCTGTCGGGCGCCGTGGCCTCGCGCTATGGCCACGACGGCCTGCCGGACGACACCATCCACATCCAGTGCAACGGCACCGCCGGCCAAAGCTTCGGCGCGTTCCTGGCGCACGGCATCACGATGGACCTGGTGGGCGAAGGCAACGACTACGTCGGCAAGGGCTTGTCCGGCGGACGCATCATCGTGCGCTCGCCCAACGACTTCCGCGGCTTCGGCCCCGACCACATCATTGCCGGCAACACCGTGCTGTACGGCGCGTTGGCGGGCGAGGCGTTCTTCAACGGCGTGGCCGGCGAACGTTTCGCGGTGCGTAACTCGGGCGCGGCGACGGTTGTCGAAGGCACGGGCGACCACGGCTGCGAATACATGACGGGCGGCACGGTCGTGGTGCTGGGCGCCACGGGCCGCAACTTCGCGGCCGGCATGTCGGGCGGCGTCGCGTATGTGTGGGATCCGGAGCGCACGCTCAAGCATCGCGTCAACCTGTCGATGGTGGAACTGGAAGGCGTGGCGCCGCATGCGGAACAGCAAGCGCTGAACAATATCGACATCTGGCACAGCGCGCAGCGCGGTGGCGAACGCGAGACGGATGAAACCATCCTGCGCCGCCTGGTGGAAGACCACTTCCGCTACACCGGCAGCTACCGCGCCCGCGAGATCCTGGGCGACTGGGAAGCCTCGCGCGGCAAATTCGTAAAGGTCATGCCGACGGACTACCGTCGCGCATTGGGTGAAATGTGGCGTGCAGCCAACCAGCAACAACTGGCTGCGTGAGGGATACCATGGGAAAGATTACCGGCTTTATGGAATTTCAGCGTCTGCAGGAGGCCTCCGAGGCCCCGCAGAAGCGGCTGAAGAACTGGCGCGAATTCGTGCTGCACTTGACCGACGACCAGGCCAAGCAGCAAGCCGCGCGCTGCATGGACTGCGGCATCCCGTTCTGCAACAACGGCTGCCCGGTCAACAACATCATCCCCGACTGGAATGACCTGGTGTACAAGCAGGACTGGCGCCGCGCGCTGGACGTGCTGCACTCCACCAATAACTTCCCGGAGTTTACCGGCCGCATCTGCCCGGCACCGTGTGAAGCCGCCTGTACCTTGAACATCAACAGCGACGCTGTCGGCATCAAGTCCATCGAGCACGCCATCATCGACAAGGGTTGGGCCGAGGGTTGGGTCGCACCGCTGGTGCCGGCCAAGAAGACCGGCAAGAAGGTCGCGGTGGTGGGGTCCGGACCCGCCGGCATGGCGTGCGCGCAGCAGTTGGCGCGCGCCGGCCACTCGGTGACGCTGTTCGAAAAGAGCGACCGCATCGGCGGCCTGCTGCGTTACGGCATCCCCGATTTCAAGCTGGAAAAGCACCAGATCGACCGCCGCATCTCGCAGATGGAAGCCGAGGGCGTGGAATTCGCGCCGTCGACCTACATCGGCAACCCGAAGGACCCCGTGGCCGACGGCCTGACGGTGCGCACGCCGGATTCGCTGAAGGCCGAATTCGACGCGATCGTCATGACGGGCGGTTCCGAGACCCCGCGCGACCTGCCGGTGCCGGGCCGCGAACTGTCGGGCGTGTACTACGCGATGGACTTCCTGCGTCAGCAGAACAAGGCCGTCGCCGGCGATCGCCTGACCGACCAGACGCTGGCCAAGGGCAAGCACGTGGTCGTGATCGGTGGCGGCGATACGGGTTCCGATTGCGTGGGCACCAGCAACCGCCACGGCGCAGCCTCGGTCACGCAGTTTGAACTGATGCCCCAGCCGCCCGAGTCCGAAAACAAGACCATGACGTGGCCGTACTGGCCGCTGAAGATGCGCACGTCGTCTTCCCACGAAGAAGGCTGCGAACGCGATTGGTCCGTCACCACCAAGCTGCTCAAGGGCAGCAACGGCAAGGTTGAAAAGCTGGTCGGCGCCCGCGTCGAATGGTTCAAGGACGACGCCACTGGCCAGATGAAGATGCGCGAAGTCGAAGGCTCGGAATTCGAGATCAAGGCTGACCTGGTGCTGCTGGCCATGGGCTTCGTGTCGCCGGTGCAGACCGTGCTGGACGCGTTCGGCGTGGACCGCGACGCACGCGGCAACGTGCGCGCCAACACCGACGACTACCGCACCAATGTCGAAAAGGTGTTTGCCGCGGGCGACATGCGCCGGGGCCAGTCACTGGTGGTCTGGGCCATCCGCGAAGGCCGCCAATGCGCGCGTTCGGTCGATGCCTACCTGATGGGCGCTAGCGAATTGCCGCGCTGATCCTTCCGACGCTGGCAATACCCCATTCGCCGCCTTCGCGCCCCCGCGCCAAGGCGGCGAATGCATTCAGGCGGGCGACATGATCATTTCCGCAGATGGTCGCGTTTGCGTAGGATCCGTCTGATTCTTGTTGCCTGGCGGCCACGGGCGCGCTCCATCTTTTCACGGTTTGACACATATCAATCAGGCCAGGAGCCAGGTTTGAGAACCTGTCGTCTCACCCTCATGGAAAGATCGGAGAAGAAAAATGTTTTCGCTGAACGGGCGTATCCGCGCCACCGCCATCGCCGGACTGATCGCCGCCGGCGCACTCGCCGCACCCGCGCATGCTCATGAGGCAGGCGACGTGCTGTTCCGCGTGGGCGTGACACAGGTCCGTCCTTCGTCCAACAACGGCACGGTGCTGGACGGCAGCGTCAAACTCGACGTCAACAACAACGTGCGCCCGAGCTTCACGCTGGGTTACATGGTGACGCGCAACATCGGCATCGAACTGCTGGGCGCCTGGCCGTTCCAGCACGACGTCAGCGGCAGCGGCCTGGGCAAGATCGGCTCCAGCAAGCAGTTGCCCCCCACGCTCAGCCTGCAATGGCACATCCTCCCGGACAGCATGATCCAGCCGTACATCGGCGTGGGCATCAACTACACCCACTTCTTCGACACCAAGGCCGAAGGCGCATTGAAGGGTTCGGACCTGAAGCTGGGCGATTCCTGGGGCGTCGCCGCGCAACTGGGCGCGGACTTCAAGATCAACGAACGCTGGTTCATGAACGCCGACATCCGCTACATCGACATCAGGTCGAAGGTGAAGCTGGACGGCCAGCACATCGGCACCGCACGTATCGATCCGTGGGTGGCCACGCTGGGCGTTGGTTACCGCTTCTAAGCACTTATCCGTAAATAATATGAACCGGCCGTTCTAGATGGTTGAGCGCCAGGACGGCGTGCTCCAGCTTTTAGCCGCATCAAGGTGTCATGCGTCGCTCCAGGTCTCGTCGAGACGGAGCTGCACCGCGATGCGGCAGCGGCCGGGTTCAGGAAGTTGCAGTCCTATGCTGCGAGAAACGGGTAGTCATACGTGCGGCGATTCACCATAGCTAAAAATCACCCGGCGCGCTCGGTCAAGTGGGCCGACCGGCTCAGTTTCTCCATGTTGAGCGTCGCCGCGTTTCTTCGTGGGCGGCGCTGGGGTCCGGCACACGATCAATGGTTGCGGCCGTGGATCCATTTGCTGCGCGAGAGTGTAGGTGACGGGGTTGTCGTCGAACTCGGTTGCGGCAATGGCGCCGACCTCGCAATGCTCGCCGCTGAAGGGTTTCAGGTTATCGGTATTGATCGCTCGCCGGCGGCGATCGCCGCGGCGGGAAACAGGATTTCCCCGCAGTCCTTGTATTGCCAGGATCTTCGCGAGCCGTTTCCCCCGGCTGCTCAAGACGCAAGGGGCATCATTGCAAGCCTGTCATTGCACTACTTTTCCGCTACGCAGACGCAGGATGTGATGTGGCGCATACGTGAGTGCCTTGCCCCAGGTGGCATATTTCTTTGCCGTGTGAACTCGACGCGAGATGCCCATTTCGGCGCGGTCGGTCATTGTTCCGTTGAAAAGAATCTATATCTAGTGCACGGCCAATTGAAGCGCTTTTTCGATGAAGCGGCGGCACTTTCTTTGTTCCGTGAAGGTTGGGAAGTTTGCAGTGTTCAGGAGATGGCGATTCAGCGCTACGCCTTGCCGAAGATCGTCTGGGAGATCGTTGCGCGCCGCACATTTTGAGACCACTTGCTTGAGGCGCACAAGTCAAGACATGAAAGACTTTTGGCGCTCAAAAAAAGCAGCAGAGTAGGCTGGAACCCGGGTCAAATTTGAAGCGGCACAGCCCTCACAGGTTGGGGGTGCGGATAAAAATACCGGAGAAGCCCTCGCAGGCCCTCTGAACCCCCTTCTCCCTAAGCTTGCAATTGCTGGCGCAACGCCTGCAGCGCAGGCGTATCGTCGTCCGCACGCCAGACCAGTTGGGTCTGGGCGTGCGCATACGGGCCGGACAGCGCGCTGACACAGACCGAGTGTTCCGCTCCCAAGACGGCCAGCACCGAACGCGGCACGATGGCCACACCTGAGCCTGCCGCCACGCACGCCACGATGGCGTGGTACGACGCGAACTCCATCACACGCCCCGGCGCCAGGCCTTCGTGGTTCAACCACGATTCCAGGATGCGCCGATACGAGCACCCCGCCGCAAACGCGATGACCGTACGGTCGCCAAGATCGCGGGCGCTGGTGATTGCGCCCCAGGCCAGCGGCGAGATCAGCGTCAGTTCCTCTTTGAAAGCATCGACGGCCGCCAGGCCGTCCGCCGGAAACGGCTGGGCCACGAACGCCGCCTCGATTTCATAGTTGCGCACCTTGGTCGCCAGGGCGCCCGACGTCCCCGTGACCAGTTCTATCCCCACCTGCGGCCAAGCCGCGTGATACGCCGCCAGGATCGGCGGCAGGCGCGCGGCCGCCGTGCTTTCCATGGTGCCGATGCGCAGCACGCCTTGCGGCGCGCCATCGCGCACCGCGGCCTGCGCCTCGTCCGACAGGCGCAGCAGGCGGTCGGCGTACGACAGCAGCACGCGCCCCTGGTCCGACAACACCAGGCGGCGGTTCTGGCGGCGAAAGAGCGGCGCCTCCAGCGAGGCCTCCAATTGCTTCAAGCGGGTCGACACATTGGACTGCACCCGGTTCAGGTGCTGGGCCGCGCGCGCCACGCCGCCCTGGTCGGCCACCGCCTTGAAGATCTGCAACGCGTCGAGATCCAAGTTTCTCATTTCAAGAACCTATGTTCTTAATAATTCACTATTAAAGATATTAGTACAGCCGTAGAGTGGACGCATGTCAACGCCTGCTTACCCTTCCGTTCCCGACTCCCGCAGCGCCGCCAGCCTGGCCTGGCCGGCCGCCCTGGCGCTGGCCGCCGCCATGGGGATCGGACGTTTCGCCTTTACGCCCGTCTGGCCGCTGATGGCACAGGAAGGCGGCCTGTCGCTGGCCCAGGGCAGCTGGATTGCCTCGGCCAACTATGCCGGTTACCTGCTGGGCGCGCTGGCGGCCGTGGTCTGGCCGGTGCGACACCCCCGGGGCCAGCTTGCGCTGAGCCTGCTGGCCGTGGCGCTGCTGACCCTGGCCATGCCGCTGATGCACGACGTCGCGTTCTGGTGTGTGCTGCGACTGGCCGCCGGCTACGCCAGCGCCAGCGCCTTCATCTGCGTGGCCGGCTGGCGGGCCGTGCCGGCGGGCGACCCGCGCGAACCCGCTGCGGCGGGCCTGACCTATGCCGGCGTGGGCGCGGGCATCGCGCTGACCGGGCTGGCCTGTCTGGGGCTGATGGCCTGGGGCGTCCGTGCCGACGGCATGTGGCTGGCCCTGGGTGGATTGACGCTGGCCCTGTCCGTCATCGCCTGGCCTGGGCTGAACCGACCAGCCGCCTCGGGCCGGCCGTCGGCCGCCGCCGCACGACCCGCCCGGCTATCCCGCGCGGTTCCTCGCCTGGCGCTGCACTACGGTGTATTCGGCGTGGGCTACATCATTCCCGCCACGTTTCTGCCCGCAATGGCCAAGGAAGTCATCTCGGACCCGGCGGTCTTCGGCTGGGCCTGGCCGCTGTTCGGTCTGGCGGCGGCCGTGTCCTGCCTGCTGGTGCCCAGGCTTGCGCGAGGCCGCGACGACAAGCGCGTCTGGCAGGGCGCGCAGGCGCTGATGGCGATTGGCATGCTGGCCGTGGCGCTCTGGCACCACATCGCGGCCGTGATCGTGGCCGCGCTGCTGGTGGGCGGCACGTTCATGGTGATCACCCAGGCCGGCATGCTGACCGCGCGGCGCGCTGCCGGCGCTGCCGCGCCCCGGGCCGCCGCCATCATGACCGCCGCGTTCGCCGCCGGACAGATATTGGGGCCGCTGTTGGCCTCGTGGGCGTCCCACTGGGGCGCGGGCCTGCCGCAAGTGCTGGGGGCCGGCGCGGCGCTGCTGGCGCTGTCGGCCTGGCGCTTGGGAAAAATCACGACAGAAGACATAGGCGCTGGGCATAATGCGATCGGCCCGCAAGGCTGTACACATTAGAGACAAGAAAGAGGAGTCACCCAGCATGAAATCTTTGCGCCCCCTGATCGCCACCATGGCGGCGGTTGCCGCTTTCAGCAGCGCCGCGCAGGCCCAGACCGCCGACTGGCCCGCCAAACCCATCACCATGATCGTCCCCTACGCGCCCGGCGGCTTCGCCGACACACGCGTGCGGCTGCTGGCGCGCAAGCTGGGCGAAACGCTGGGTCAGCCGATCGTGGTCGAAAACAAGGCGGGCGCAGGCGGCGTGGTCGGCACCAACCTGATCGCCAAGGCCGCGCCCGACGGTTACACCATCGGCACGGGCAACTTGGCCCCGATGGCCGTGAACCCGTCCTTGATGAAGGAAATGCCCTACAACCCGCAAAAGGACCTGGCGCCCATCATCCTGATCGAAAACAGCCCGCTGGTCCTGAGCGTGAACAACGAGCTGCCGGTCAAGACGCTGGCCGACCTGATCGCGCTGGCCAAGAAGCAGCCCGGCAAGCTGTCCTTCGGTTCGTCGGGCGTGGGCGGCGCGCACCACCTGTCGGGTGAAATGTTCCGCGAACAGGCCAAGATCGACATCGTGCACGTGCCGTACAAGGGAGGCAGCCTGGCCGCGACCGACCTGATGGGCGGTCATATCTCGATGATGTTCGAAATGGGCTATTCCGCGCTGCCTGCCATCCAGGGCGCCAAGATCCACCCCATCGCCGTGACGTCCGCCAAGCGCCTAGCCGTGCTGCCCGATGTGCCCACGATGGCCGAATCCGGCCTGCCGGGCTTCGAGTCCTACAACTGGCAGGGCATCGTCGCCCCCGCCGGCACGCCGGCCCCGATCATCGCGAAGCTGAACGCCGAATTCAACCGCATCCTGAAAGAGCCGGATGTGCAGAAAGCCATCGCCGACACCGGCAGCCAGGCCGGCGGCGGCACGCCCGAGGAATTCGCAGCCTTCATCAAGAGCGAAACCGAAAAGTGGGCCCACGTCATCAAGGCTGGGAACATCCAGCTTCAATAACCTTTAGGAGTCTTCCCATGGCCACCCGTCTGCTTGACCTTCTGAAGTTGGACCATCCCATCATCCAGGCCCCCATGGCGGGCGGCGCAACGACGGTGGAATTGGTGTCCGAGGCGGCGAAAGCGGGTGTCCTGGGATCGCTCGGGGCGGCCTACATGAGCCCCGAGCAGATCGAGGCGGCGGCGGCCGATATCCGCGCCCGCACGCCGCGGCCGTTCGCCATCAACCTCTTCGCGTCCGTAGCGGACCAGCCCATGCAGGGCGACACGGGCCGCATGCTGGCCCTGATGGCCCGTTACCACGAACAATTGGGGCTGCCGGCCCCCGTGGCGCCCGGGCCGCAACCCGATCCGCTGCCCGGGCAGATCGAGGCCGTTCTCCGGCTGCGCCCGGCGGTCTTCAGCTTTACCTTTGGCCGGATCCCGGCCGACGTGCTGGCACGCTGCCGCGAACTGGGCATCCTGACCATCGGCACGGCGACCACCGTGCGCGAGGCGGTCGCGCTGGAACAGGACGGCGTGGACGCCGTCGTGGCACAGGGCGCCGAAGCGGGCGGGCACCGCGGCACCTTCCTGGATGATTTCGAACAATCGCTGATTGGCACCATGGCGCTTGCGCCGCAGATAGCCGATGCGATTTCCGTGCCGGTGATCGCCTCCGGCGGCATCATGGACGGCCGCGGCATCGCCGCCGCCCTGGCGCTGGGCGCAGATGCCGCACAAATGGGGACGGCCTTCCTCACCACGCATGAATCCGGCATCAGCGACGCCTACAAGGCCGTGCTGCCGGCATCGCGCTCCGAGCAATCCCGCGTGACCCGGGCTTTTTCGGGACGCCCGGCGCGCGGCCTCTCCAACGCCTTCATGCGGGACGCCGACGCGCTCGCCGCCGACATCCTGCCGTATCCCCTGCAGAATGCGCTGACGCGTCCCATGCGCACGGCCGGCGGCAAAGCCGGCAACATCAACGTACTGTCTCTCTGGGCGGGGCAGGCCGCGCCGTTGGCCCGTCGCGAAAGCACGGCGGACCTGGTCCAGCGGCTGGCCCGCGAAACCGTGGCGGCCCAGGCGCGCCGCTGACCGCCGGGCGGGCCCCGCACCGCTGGCCCTCCGGGGCGGCCGCGGGGCGGGCGATTGTCCCTGACACCGAAAACACTGTTCCATCCGCGGTGTATCGCATTGTGATTACAAAGCGTCGGGCTACAATGGCGCCTCGCCGCTGGGGGCCAGAGTCCGCCTTGGTCCTCGCAAAACACCCTTTTCGTTGCCCATGCCCGCTCAAACAAGCAGCACCCCGGAATTCGCCCTGCGCCTGGAAGGTGTGGCGCTAGGCTACGGTGATTTCACCGTCTTGCGCGACATCTCCATGGACGTGCGTGCGGGCCAAGTGGTCGCCGTCATGGGCGGCTCGGGTTCCGGCAAGACCACGCTGTTGCGGGCGGCCACCGGCCAGCTCGTCGCGCAGCAGGGCCGGGTCCTGGCGTTTGGGCAGGACATCGGGCGCGCCACCCCGGCCGAACTGCAATCCCTGCGCAAGCGCATGGGCGTGCTGTTCCAGCAGGGCGCGCTGTTCACCGACCTGAATGTGTTCGAGAACGTCGCGTTCCCGCTGCGCGAACACACCAAACTGTCCGAATCCGACGTCACCGACCGTGTACTCGACAAACTCGACGCCGTCGGCCTGCGTGCCGCCGCGCACCTGAGAGTGGCCGAGATCTCCGGCGGCATGGCGCGCCGCGTCGCCCTGGCCCGCGCCGTGGTGCTGGAACCCGAACTGATCCTGTACGACGAACCCTTCGCCGGACTGGACCCGATCTCGCTGGGCATCACGGCCCGCCTGATCCGCAGCCTGGCCGACCGCCTGGGATGCGCGTCGGTGCTGATCACCCACGACGTACAGGAATCCTTCGCCATCGCCGACCAGGTGTATCTGGTGGGCCAAGGCAAGTTGGCCGCCGCCGGCACGCCGGAAACGCTGTCGGCGTCGCAAGACCCTTATGTGCAGCAATTCCTGAAAGGCCAGCCCGACGGCCCGGTCGCGTTCCAATACCCGGAAACGCCGGCCTTCCAAAAGTGGCTTTCCGAACAGAAAGGGCGCAAAGCATGAGCGGCTCCAACAATCCCGTCAGCGCGCTCGGCGGCTGGGTGCGCGGCACCGTATCCGGCATCGGCTACTTCACCCGGTTCTTCGCCGGCATGCTGGCGCGCAGCGGCATCGTCTTCTCGCGCCCGCGCCTGGTGTCGCAGCAAGTCCATTTCATCGGCAACTATTCGCTGCTGATCATCGCCGTGTCGGGCATGTTCGTCGGCTTCGTGCTGGGGCTGCAGGGCTACTACACCCTGAACCGCTACGGTTCCGAAGAAGCGCTTGGCCTGCTGGTGGCCTTGTCGCTTGTGCGTGAGCTGGGGCCTGTCGTGACGGCGCTGCTGTTCGCCGGCCGCGCGGGCACCTCGCTGACCGCCGAAATCGGCCTGATGAAAGCCGGCGAGCAACTATCGGCCATGGAAGTCATGGCCGTCGACCCGATCCGTCGCGTGCTGGTGCCGCGCCTGTGGGGCGGCATCATCGCCATGCCCATCCTTGCGGCGGTGTTCTCCATGGTGGGCATCCTGGGCGGCTGGGTCGTCGGCGTCGTGATGATCGGCGTGGACGCAGGCGCGTTCTGGTCACAGATGCAAAACGGCGTGGACGTCTGGAACGACGTGGCCAACGGCGTCATCAAGAGCGTGGTGTTCGGCGTCACGGTAACGCTGGTGGCGCTCTACGAAGGCTGGCAGGCCCGGCCCACGCCCGAAGGCGTAGCCCGCGCCACCACGCGCACCGTGGTGGTGGGCTCCTTGGCAGTACTTGGGCTGGACTTCCTGCTCACTGCCTTGATGTTTGGAAATTGAAACGGATCGATCATGTCACGCGAAAAAACCGACTTCTGGGTAGGCCTGTTTGTACTGCTGGGCGCGATCGCGCTGGTATTCCTGGCGTTGCGCGCCGGCAACCTCAGCACGTTTTCCTTCGCCCCGACCTATACGCTATCGGCCAATTTCGATAACGTAGGCGGCCTCAAGCCGCGCGCGGCAGTCAAAAGCGCCGGCGTCGTCGTGGGCCGCGTGTCCAGCATCACCTTCGACGACAAGACCTTCCAGGCGGTCGTCTCGGTGAACCTGGAAAAAGCCTATCAGTTCCCGAAAGACACGTCGGCATCGATCCTCACGTCCGGATTGCTGGGTGAACAGTACCTGGGCCTGACGGCGGGCAGCGAAGAAGAGAACTTTACCGACGGCGGAAAAATCCGCTATACACAAAGCGCGGTCGTTCTGGAGCAGCTGATCAGCCAGTTCCTGTACGGCTCCGCCGAGAAGCAGGGCGCGGCCTCTGAAGCCGAACCCGCCGCGAAAGCGCCAAATTGAAGACGATGCGAAAGACGCCGTAACGGGCTGCGCTTCACCATCGCAACATCATAAGAATCGTTGATAGGAATGTCCTGATCATGAACAAGAACGCACTTTCCCGAATCGCCACCATCGCAGCGGCGGGTGCACTGATGGCCGGCTGCGCCGCGCCGCAGAACCCGGATCCGCGCGATCCGTGGGAAGGCTTCAACCGGGGCGTCTACAAGTTCAACGACACGGTCGACCGCGCGGTCTTCAAGCCGGTGGCCCAGGCCTACACCTATGTCACGCCGCAGCCCGTGCGCAGCTGCGTTCACAACATCTTCAGCAACGTCGGCGACCTCTGGTCGGGCGCCAACAGCTTTCTGCAAGGCCGCGGCCACGACTTCGTGAACACGCTGGGCCGGTTCCTGTTCAACACCACGATGGGCGTGGGCGGCTGCTTCGACGTCGCCTCGGCCAATGGCGCGCGCAAGATCCCGAACGACTTCGGCACGACGCTGGGCGTGTGGGGCTTCGGCCAGGGCCCGTACCTGGTGCTGCCGATCTTCGGCTCGTCCACGGTGCGCGACGGCGCGGGCCTGATCGGCGATTACTACGGCACGACCTACGGCTACATGGGCGTCGACTCCATCGACAACGTGCGCCTGCGCAACTCGCTGTGGGGCCTGCGCGTCGTCGATACGCGCGCCAGCCTGCTCAGCGCCACCGACACGATCGACCGCGTCGCGCTGGATCCGTACAGCTTCATCCGCGATGCCTACCTGCAGCGCCGCAACGCCATGGTGCTTGGCCACCGCGTGAACGATGACGATGCGCTGCCCAACTACGAGGACGACGACGGCGACGCCCCGGCCCAGGGCGCTCCGGCGCCCGCGCCGGCAACCAAGTAAGCTGTCGCTTGCGTTCATCGGTACAGTAAGGAGTTTTGATGCGATTTGCTTTTATTTCCCTGTTGCAACGGTTGGCCTTCGCAGGCCTGCTGGGCCTTGCCGCGGCTGGCGCCGCGCAGGCCAAGCCCAACCCCAACGGTCCTCCGGACCAATTCGTCATCGCCACGGCCAATGAGGCCCTTGACGTGCTGAAAGCGGACGGCGCCGTCAAAGCCGGCAACACCGCCCGCATCAACGACGTCGTCAACCAGCACATCCTGCCCTACGTCAATTTCCAGAAAACGACCCGCCTGTCCGCCGGCCGCTACTGGCGCCAGGCGACGGAGCAGCAGAAGACGGCCCTGGCCGAGGCGTTCCGCGGCACGCTGGTGCGCACCTACAGCGGCGCGCTGACCCGCGTCACGCCCACCACCACCGTCAAGGCCCTGCCGTTCCGCGGCGATCCCAAGGCCGACGACGTGGTCGTGCGCACCCTGATCAGCCAGGACAACGGCCAGCCCACGGGCGTGGACTACCGTCTGGAAAAGACGCCGCAAGGCTGGAAGATCTACGACATGAACGTCGAAGGCATCTGGCTGATCGAGAACTACCGCAACCAGTTCGCGCAGCAGATCAACCAGAACGGCATCGACGGCCTGATCAAGGCGTTGAACCAGCGCAACCAGTAATTCCCCGGTTCCGGCTGCCTCCGGCCCGGCGCGCCCCTAGCGGCCCGCCGGGCTGATTATTTAAGGGACGTATGATGCCGCCATCCCTACGGCTGCCGGGGCCATAGGCGCTTGCCGCCTCGGTGCGCTTATATAATGATCAATTCGCTCTTTCCGGGCAGCCCCCCGCCGTCATGTCAGCCGTCAGTCTAGAAAACGTCTCCAAGGTCTACTCGCCACGCCAGCGTGGCTGGCAGAAGTTGCTTGGGCGCACGCCCGCCCCCGGCTTTCAGGCGCTGGACCATGTCAGCCTGAACATCGAGCACGGCGAGTTCTTTGGCCTGCTAGGCCCGAACGGCGCGGGCAAGACCACCCTGATTTCGATCCTGGCCGGCCTGGCGCACGCGTCGTCCGGTCGGGCCACCGTCTGTGGTTACGACGTCGTGGCCGACTACAAGTCGGCGCGGCGCGCGCTGGGCGTGGTGCCGCAAGAGCTGGTCTACGACCCGTTCTTCACGGTGCGCGAGACCCTGCGTATCCAGTCCGGCTACTTCGGCCTGCGCAACAACGACGACTGGATCGACGAGATTCTGTTCAACCTGGGCCTGGCCGACAAAGCCGACAACAACATGCGCGCGCTGTCCGGCGGCATGAAACGCCGCGTGCTGGTGGCGCAGGCGCTGGTGCACCGCCCCCCCGTGATCGTGCTGGATGAACCCACCGCAGGCGTGGACGTGGACTTGCGCCGCACGTTGTGGGAGTTCATCTCGCGCTTGAACAAGGCGGGCCACACCATCATGCTGACCACGCACTACCTGGAAGAAGCGGAAGCCCTGTGCGGCCGCATCGCCATGCTCAAGCGCGGCCGGATCGTGGCGCTGGACACCACGCAGGCCCTGATGGCTCGCGTCGGCGGCGTCGATCTGGAAGACGCGTTCGTGCGCATCATGCATCAGGGCGACGAGCCCGCCGCGCCCGCCCTGCAACCCGAAGAGATTTCCTCATGACGCCGCCCAACGCGACCGCCAGCCAACCGCTGGTGCAGCCCCGCCTGGACGCGGGCTCCGGTTTCCCGACCCTGCTGCGCAAGGAATTGCTGCGCTTCTGGAAGGTCGGCTTCCAGACCATCGCCGCCCCCGTGATCACGGCGCTGCTGTACCTGCTGGTGTTCGCGCACGTGCTGGAAGGGCGCCTGATGGTGTACGGCACGGTGCCTTACACAGCGTTCCTGATCCCCGGGCTCATGATGATGAGCATGCTGCAGAACGCGTTTGCCAACCCGTCGTCGTCATTGATCCAAAGCCGCATCACCGGCAACCTGGTCTTCATGCTGCTGCCGCCGCTGTCGCACCGCGACATGTTCGGCGCCTTCGTGCTGGCGGCCATCGTGCGCGGCCTGGCCGTGGGGCTGTGCGTCTGGGCCGTGGCGCTGTTCTTCGTATCGCTGATCCCCGCCAACCCGCTGTGGTTGCTGGTCTTTGCCGTGCTGTCCTGCGGCATCATGGCCGTGCTGGGCGTGGTCGCGGGCCTGTGGTCCGAAAAATTCGACCAGCTGGCCGCCTTCCAGAATTTCCTGATCATGCCCGCGACGTTCCTGTCCGGCGTGTTCTATTCCATCCACACGTTGCCGCCCTTCTGGCAGAGCGTGTCCCACTGGAACCCCATCTTCTACGCCATCGACGGATTCCGCTACGGATTCTTCGCGGTGTCGGACGTCTCGCCCTGGCGCAGCCTGGCGGTGGTGACGGCGGTGTTCCTGGCGCTATCGCTTTACGCGCTGCGGCTTCTGGCCAGCGGCTACAAACTCAGGAACTGACGTCCATGCTTCCCACTCCCGCGCAAGTCCGCCAATACATCGCGGACGGCCTGCCCTGTGAACATCTTGACGTGCAGGGCGACGGCTCGCATTTCGACGCCGTCATCGTCAGCACGGCCTTCGAAGGCAAGCGCCTGATCCAGCGCCATCAGATGGTCTATGCCGCGCTCGGCGACCGCATGAAGGCCGAGATCCACGCACTGTCCATGCGCACGCTGACCCCTGGCGAATATCAGCAAGCAGGCAAGTGATGAATAAGCTCCGCATCACCGGCGGCGCGCCGCTACGCGGCGAAATCTCGATTTCCGGCGCCAAGAATTCGGCCCTGCCGATCCTGTGCGCGGGTCTGCTGACCGCCGACGCGCTGACGCTTGCCAACGTTCCGCACCTGAACGACACCGCCACCATGCTGCGCCTGCTCGGCCGCATGGGCGTGCGCGCCGAGCGCGGCACGGACGGCGTGGTCACGCTGCAGGCCAACCACGTCGACAACCTGGAAGCGCCGTACGACCTGGTCAAGACGATGCGCGCCTCCATCCTGGTGCTGGGCCCGCTGCTCGCCCGCTTCGGCGAAGCGCGCGTGAGCCTGCCTGGCGGTTGCACCATCGGCCAGCGGCCAGTGGACCAGCACATCAAGGGCCTGGCCGCCCTGGGCGCCGAGATCAGCATCGAGCACGGCTTTGTCGTCGCGCGCGCCAAGCGCCTGAAGGGTGCCTCCGTGCGCACCGACATGGTCACCGTCACCGGCACCGAGAACCTGCTGATGGCGGCCGTGCTGGCCGACGGCCGGACCGTGCTGGAGAACGCCGCGCGCGAACCCGAAGTGGTCGACCTGGCCGAATTGCTCATCAAAATGGGCGCCCGCATCCAGGGGCATGGCACGGACCGCATCGTGATCGACGGGGTCGAGCGCCTGCACGGCGCCGAACACCGCGTTATCTCCGACCGCATCGAAGCCGGCACCTTCCTGTGCGCCGTGGGCGCGGCGGGCGGCGACATCGTGCTGAAGAACACTGACGCCGGCATCCTGGGCGCCACGCTGGACAAGCTGGTCGAAGCCGGCCTGACCATCGAAACCGGCCCGGACTGGATCCGCGGCGCCATGTCCGCGCGCCCGAAAGCGGTGGGTTTGCGCACGCACGAATACCCCGGCTTCGCCACCGACATGCAGGCGCAGGTCATGGCGCTGAATGCCGTGGCGGACGGCACCTCAGTCATCGTCGAGACGATTTTCGAGAACCGCTACATGCACGTGCAGGAACTGCGCCGCCTGGGCGCCGACATCGACATCGACGGCCACACCGCCATCGTGCGCGGCGTGAAGCGCCTGTCGGGCGCCACCGTCATGGCCACCGACCTGCGCGCCTCGGCCAGCCTCGTCATCGCCGGCCTGGCGGCCGACGGCGACACGCTGGTCGACCGCATCTACCATCTGGACCGTGGCTACGACCAGATGGAAGTCAAACTGCGCGCCCTGGGCGCGAATATCCAACGCGTTACCGGCAAGGAACAGGCATGAAAAGTAATAGCCCCCACGCTGCGCCTTCGGCTTGCTGCCCCCCGAGCGGGCCCGTTCACCTTGAGGCGGCTCCGCAATGACCAATGCCACCAGCAAGCCCCTGACCCTGGCCCTGTCCAAGGGCCGGATTTTTGAAGAAACCATGCCGTTGCTGGCCGAGGCCGGCATCGAAGTGACCGAAAGCCCGGAGAGCTCGCGCAAGCTGATCCTGCCGACCAGCGACCCCGGCCTGCGCCTGATCATCGTGCGCGCCTCCGACGTGCCGACCTACGTGCAGTACGGCGCGGCCGACCTGGGCATCGCGGGCAAGGACGTGCTGATCGAGCACGCGAAGGAGCAGCCCGGTGGCCTGTACCAGCCCATCGACCTGAACATCGCCAAGTGCCGCCTGGCCGTGGCCGTGCGCAACGGCTTCGACTACGAAGGCGCCGTGCACCAGGGCGCGCGCCTGCGCGTGGCCACCAAGTACGTCCACTCAGCCCGTGAACACTTTGCGGCAAAGGGTGTGTACGTGGATATCATCAAGCTGTATGGTTCGATGGAACTGGCGCCGCTGGTCGGCCTGGCCGACTGCATCGTCGACCTGGTGTCCACCGGCGGCACGCTGCGCGCCAACGACCTGGTCGCAGTCGAAGACGTCATGCCCATCTCGTCGCGCCTGATCGTCAACCAGGCTGCGCTGAAGACCCGCGGCGCCCGCCTGCAACCGCTGCTGGACGCCTTCGAAAGAGCCGCCTCCCGCAACGCCTGACCCCCGCCCGCCGCGATGCCGCGGCGGCCGCTTTCCGCTTTGCTGCATGACGCCATGGCCCTGATCAATCGTCTTGACTCCCGCGATCCCGGATTCAAATCCGCCCTGTCCACGCTGCTGGCCTTCGAGGCCAACGAGGACGAGTCCATCGACCGCGCCGCCGCCGGCATCCTGGCCGACGTACGCGCCCGCGGCGACGCCGCGCTGGTGGAATACACGCAACGCTTCGACCGCATGCCGGGGGCATCGGCCGCCGCGCTGGAAATTCCCAAGGCAGACTGGCATGCCGCGCTGGCCTCGCTGCCCGCCGCCCAGCGCAATGCGCTGGAAGCCGCCGCCGACCGCGTGCGCAGCTACCACGAACGCCAGCGCGCCGAGACCTGGACCTACACCGACGCCGAAGGCACGATGCTGGGCCAGCAGGTCACGCCGCTGGATCGCGTGGGCCTGTACGTGCCGGGCGGCAAGGCCGCCTATCCGTCGTCGGTGCTGATGAACGCCATCCCGGCCAAGGTCGCGGGCGTGCAGGAACTGATCATGGTCACGCCCACGCCCGACGGCGTGCGCAACCCCATCGTGCTGGCCGCGGCCGCCATCGGCGGCGTGGACCGCGTGTTCGCCATTGGCGGCGCGCAGGCCGTGGGCGCGCTGGCCTACGGCACCGATACGGTGCCCGCCGTGGACAAGATCGTCGGCCCGGGCAACGCCTATGTCGCCGCCGCCAAGCGCCGCGTGTTCGGCGTGGTCGGCATCGACATGATCGCCGGCCCCAGCGAGATCCTGGTCATCTGCGACGGCAAGACGCCGGCCGACTGGATCGCCATGGACCTGTTCTCGCAGGCCGAACACGACGAACTGGCGCAATCGATCCTGCTCTGTCCGGACGCCGCTTTCATCGCGGAAGTCGAAGCCGCCATCGCGCGCCTCCTGCCGACGATGCCGCGCGCCGACATCCTGCGCGTCAGCCTGGCGAACCGCGGCGCGCTGATCCAGGTCCAAAGCCTGGAAGAAGCCTGCCAGATCGCCAACGACATCGCGCCCGAGCACTTGGAAATCTCTACCGAGCAGCCCGAAATCTGGACGGCCAAGATCCGCCACGCCGGCGCGATCTTCATGGGCCGGTTCAGTTCGGAGGCGCTGGGCGACTACTGCGCCGGCCCGAACCACGTGCTGCCGACGTCGCGCACCGCGCGCTTTTCGTCGCCGCTGGGCGTGTACGACTTCCAGAAGCGTTCCAGCCTGATCCAGGTATCGCATCAGGGTGCGCAGACCCTGGGCCGCATCGCCGCCGAACTGGCGCTGGGCGAGGGCCTGCAGGCGCATGCCGCCAGCGCCCAGTACCGGATCGACAAGCCATGAGCGTCGCCGGCCGCATCGCCGGCACCGTGCGCGCCGACATCCGCGAACTGGCCGCCTATCCCGTGGCCAACGCGGAAGGCTGCATCAAGCTGGACGCGATGGAATGCCCCTACGAGCTTCCCGAAACGGTCCGCGACGACATCGCCCGGGCCGTGCGCGACACGGCGCTGAACCGCTACCCGGCCGCCGACCTGACCGCGCTGCAGCAGGCGGTGAAGGCCGCGTTCGGGGTACCCGCTGCCGCCGACGTGCTGTTCGGCAACGGCTCCGACGAACTGATCCACATCGTCGTGCAGGCCTGCTGCAACCCCGGCGACACCGTGATGTCGCCGTGGCCGTCGTTCGTCTATTTCGACATGGCGGCCCGGTTCGACCACGCCCGCTTCGTCGGCGTGCCGCTGACCGATGATCTGACCCTGGATTTGCCGGCCATGCTGGCCGCCATCCGCGAGCACCAACCCAAAGTCGTGTTCCTGGCCGTGCCCAACAACCCCACCGGCGGCCTCTGGTCCGACCACGACGTGCAGGCGATCATCGCCGCCGCCCCGGGCCTGGTGGTGCTGGACGAGGCCTATCAGCCCTTCGCCGACCGCACCTGGATGGCGCAGGTGCTGGACGCGCCCAATGTCGTCGTCATGCGCACGGTCTCCAAGATCGGCCTGGCGGGCTTGCGTTTCGGATACATGGCGGGCCACCCGGACTGGATCGCCGAACTGAATAAAGTGCGCCCGCCCTACAACCTGGACGTGCTGACCCAGGCCACGCTGATGACGGTTCTGCGCCACAAGGACGTGCTGGACGAGCAGGCCGCGCGCCTGCGCGCCGACCGCGAACCGCTGGCTGCGGCCCTGGCGGCGCTGCCCGGCGTCAGGGTATTCCCTTCCGCCGGCAACTTCATACTCGCGCGCTTTTCCGGCAAGCTGGACGGCAACGCCGTGCATCTTGCGCTGAAAACGCGCAAAATATTGATTCGTAACTTCTCCAACGCCCATCCGCTCCTGGCCAACTGCCTGCGCATCTCGGTGGGCGCCCCGGCCGAGAACGCCGCCTTGCTGGCTGCCCTGCAAGAGATTTTGAGTGCTTAACATGCGTACCGCAGAGATCACCCGCAACACCAACGAAACCCGCATCCGCGTGGCCATCAACATCGATGGCACCGGCAAGCAGACGATCGACACGGGCGTGCCGTTCCTGGACCACATGCTGGACCAGATCGCGCGCCACGGCCTGATCGACCTCGACATCAAGGCCGAGGGCGACCTGCACATCGATGCGCACCACACGGTGGAAGACGTGGGCATCACCCTGGGCATGGCAATCGCGAAAGCGGTCGGCACCAAGGCCGGGCTGCGCCGCTACGGCCACGCCTATGTGCCGCTGGACGAAGCGCTGTCGCGCGTCGTGGTGGACTTTTCGGGCCGTCCCGGCCTGGAATACCACATCCCGTTCACGCGCGCCCACATCGGCAACTTCGACGTCGACCTGACGCGCGAGTTCTTCCAGGGGCTGGTCAATCACGCGCTGATCACGCTGCACATCGACAACCTGCGCGGCTTCAACGCCCACCACCAGGCGGAGACCGTCTTCAAGGCCTGTGGCCGCGCCCTGCGCATGGCCATGGAAGTCGACCCGCGCATGGGCGACGTCGTGCCCTCCACCAAGGGCGTGCTGTAACCGTTCGCCAAACCCACCGCACCAGGCAAAAGAAGTGACCACTATCGCCATCGTCGACTATGGAATGGGCAATTTCCACTCCGTCGCACGCGCCCTGACGTTCGCCGCCCCCGACGCGGACATCCGCATCTGCAACCAGCCCCAGGACGTCGACGCGGCCGACCGCGTGGTCTTCCCCGGCCAGGGCGCGATGGCGGACTGCATGCGCACCCTGAATGAATCCGGCCTGCGTGAAGCCGTCGTCCGCGCCGCCCGCAACAAGCCCCTGCTGGGCGTCTGCGTGGGCGAACAGATGCTGTTCGACTCCTCTGAAGAAGGCGGCACGTCCTGCCTGGGCCTGTTCCCCGGCGTCGTGCGCCGCTTCTCGGGGCCGCGCTTCGCGGACCTGATCGCCGCCGACGATGAAGCCTGCCTGGCCGACACCGGTGCGGCGGGCCTGGCCGACACCCGCCCGGAACGGCTCAAAGTGCCGCACATGGGATGGAACAAAGTCCGCCAGACACGCTCTCACCCTATCTGGGACGGCATTCCGGACGACACGCACTTCTATTTCGTCCATAGTTACTACGCCGATCCGGACGATTCCGGCCTGACTGTTGGTGAAACCGATTATGGCGTCGCCTTTACCTGCGCAGTGGCGGCAGCTAACATTTTCGCGGTGCAGTTCCACCCCGAAAAGAGCGCCGAACACGGTTTGCGCCTGTATCGCAATTTTGTAGACTGGCAGCCGTAGGCCTAGAGCCCACGTGCGCCAGCCCATTCAACCCCTCTTTCTTTTTTGCTGCCCACCATGCTGCTGATCCCCGCCATCGATCTTAAAGACGGGCGCTGCGTGCGCCTGCGCCAGGGTGACCTGGACGATGCAACGGTGTTCTCCGAAGACCCCGCCGCCATGGCCACCCGTTGGCTCGACCAAGGCGCGCGCCGCCTGCATCTGGTCGACCTGAACGGCGCCGTCGCCGGTAAACCGAAGAACGAAGCGCCCATCAAGGCCATCCTGGAAGCCGTCGGCGACGACATCCCCGTCCAGATCGGCGGTGGCATCCGCGACCTCGACACCATCGAGCGCTACCTTGATGCCGGCATCTCCTACGTGATCATCGGCACCGCCGCGGTCAAGAACCCGGGCTTCCTGCAAGACGCCTGCGGCGCATTCCCCGGCCAGATCATCGTCGGCCTGGACGCCCGCGACGGCAAGATCGCCACCGACGGCTGGAGCAAGCTGACCCGCCACGACGTGCTGGACCTGGCCAAGAAGTTCGAAGACTATGGCTGCGAGGCCATCATCTACACCGACATCGGCCGCGACGGCATGCTCTCGGGCGTGAACGTCGAAGCCACGGTGCGCCTGGCCCAGCACGTGCGCATCCCCGTGTACGCGTCGGGCGGCATCGCCGGCATCCAGGACATCGAAGCCCTGTGCGCAGTCGAGGAAGAAGGCGTCGAAGGCGCCATCCTGGGCCGCAGCATCTACGAAGGCACGCTTGATTTCCAGGCAGCCCAGGCCCGCGCCGACGAATTGGCAAAATGACTACCTCCAGCAGCACCCCCGGGGCCGGCGCGCCCGTCCATAGCGCGCTGACCCGCCGCATCATCCCCTGCCTTGACGTGACCGCCGGGCGCGTCGTCAAGGGCGTGAACTTCGTCAACCTGCTCGACGCGGGCGACCCCGTCGAGATCGCCCGCCGCTACAACGAGCAAGGCGCCGACGAACTCACGTTCCTGGACATCACCGCCACCAGCGACGGCCGCGACCTGATCCTGCCCATCATCGAGCAGGTGGCGTCGCAAGTCTTCATCCCGCTGACGGTGGGTGGCGGCGTGCGCCAGGTGTCCGACATCCAGCGCCTGCTGAATGCCGGCGCCGACAAGATCAGCATCAACAGCGCGGCCGTGGCCAACCCGGAACTGGTTCGCGCCGCGTCCGACTACCACGGCTCGCAATGCGTGGTCGTGGCCATCGACGCGCGTCGCGTGTCTGCCGAAGGCGAACCCGCCCGCTGGGAAGTCTTCACCCATGGCGGCCGCAAGGCCACCGGGCTGGACGCCGTGGCCTGGGCGCGCCGCATGGCGGCCTACGGCGCGGGCGAAATCCTGTTGACCAGCATGGACCGCGACGGCACCAAGTCGGGCTTCGATCTGGCGCTGACCCGCGCCGTGTCGGACGCGGTGCCGGTGCCCGTCATTGCCTCGGGCGGCGTGGGTAACCTGCAACACCTGGCCGATGGCGTCACCACCGGCCGCGCCAGCGCCGTGCTGGCCGCCAGCATTTTCCATTTTGGCCAGCACACCGTCGGCGAGTGCAAGCGCTTCATGGCCGAACAAGGCATTTCCGTACGGTTGGACTAATCATGAGCACCGAACCCGCCTGGATGGCCGACGTCGTCTTCGACGAAAACGGCCTGATCCCCGCCATCGCCCAAGACTTTGAAAACGGCCAGATCATGATGGTGGCCTGGATGAACCGCGAATCGCTGGCTGAAACGGCCGCCACCGGCCGCGCCGTGTACTGGTCGCGTTCGCGCCAACGCCTGTGGCGCAAGGGCGAAGAATCGGGCCACGTGCAGGAAGTGCACGAATTGCGCCTGGATTGCGACGGCGACGTCATTTTGCTCAAGGTCCACCAGGAAGGCGGCATCGCGTGCCACACCGGCCGCGCCAGTTGTTTTTTCCGCCGCCTGGAAGGGCCGACGGACCAGGCAGCCTGGGTCACGGTTGACCCGGTGCTAAAAGACCCCGAACTGATCTACAAATGACCGATCAAACGCTAAGCTCGGCCGATATCCTGGCACGCATCGCCGACACGCTGGAAACCCGCCGCCCCGAAAACGGCGGGGATCCCGCCGCATCGTATTCCGCCAAGCTGCTGGCCAAGGGCCCCGACGCCTTCCTGAAGAAGATCGGCGAAGAAGCCACGGAACTGGTCATGGCCGCCAAAGACGGCGTGCCGGAGCGCATCGTCAGCGAAACCGCCGACCTGTGGTTCCACTGCCTGGTCGCGCTGACGCATTTCAAGCTGCGGCCGGAAGACGTGCTGGCCGAATTGGCCCGCCGCGAAGGCCTGTCGGGCCTGGCCGAGAAGGCAAGCCGCCCCAAAGACTGACCACGGAGCCCGGAAAATGAGCGACAACTGTCTTTTCTGCAAGATCGCCGCTGGCGACATCCCGTCCAAGAAAGTCTATGAAGACGAGGACTTTGTTGCATTCCACGATATTAATCCGGCCGCACCGGTACATTTACTGCTGATCCCTCGACGTCATGTCACATCCATGCAGGATATTACGGGCGAGGACGCAGGTTGGTTGGGTAGAATGATGTCGTTGGCGCCGCGGCTAGCAGCCGAAAACGGTTGCCGTCCGGGCCCTGATGGCGGATTTCGCATCATGATCAACTCTGGCGTCGAAGGCGGCCAGGAAGTCCCGCATTTGCATTTCCACATCATCGGCGGCTCGCGACCCTGGAAAGGGCGCGTAGCCCCCACCGCGTAATTCGGAGAAACATCATGGGTAGTTTCAGCATTTGGCATTGGTTGGTCGTTCTGGTCATCGTGGCGCTGATTTTCGGCACCAAAAAACTGCGCAACATCGGCTCGGACCTGGGCGGCGCGGTGAAGGGTTTCAAGGAAGGCATGAAGGACGCCAACGGCGAAAAGCCGGCGGATCCGATTGCGCAGCAGCGCGTTTCCGGTGAAACCATCGACGTGCAAGCCAAGGAAAAGACCAACTCCTGAGCCGCGGCTCGTCTCCCGGGCCAGCCCTGAACGGGCCGGCCCTTATTGCTTCAATTCCCGAGCGGCCGTCGAATGTTTGATGTCAGCCTCACTGAACTGATGGTGATCGGCGTCGTCGCCTTGATCGTCATTGGCCCCGAACGCCTGCCCAAGGTCGCCCGCACCGTCGGCCACCTCCTTGGGCGCGCGCAGCGTTACGTCAATGACGTGAAGTCCGATATCCAGCGCGAAATCGAACTCGATGAACTGCGCAAGTTCAAAAACGAAATGGAAGACGCCGCGCAAGGCGTGCAGCAGTCGTTGAACGACACGCAAGCCTCGCTGCAGGAACCGGTTCAGCAATTCCGCGCGGAACTCGACGAAGTCGCCCGTGAAGCCAGCGGCAAGGTCGCGCCGGTTATCGTCGGGGACGCCTCAGTCGGGGACGCCTCAGTCGGGGCCCCCTCCGCCGGGAATGTCCCGGCCGGAGACGCTTCCGTCGAACCCGCCCGCACGATTGCCCCGCCCGGCCAGAACCACAGCCTGGACCTGGAGCTGCCCGCCGTGCCCGCGCCGGCCCCCGTGCCTGCCGCGTCCGCCCCCCAACAACCCGCCCCGGCGCCCCGCGCGCCCAAGGCCGACGACGCCGCGCCCGCCGCCAAGCCCGTCACGCCCTCTGGAACACCGACGTGACCCAGGACGCCTCCCAAGAAGAAGGCCAGCAAGAGACCTTCATCTCCCACCTGGTCGAATTGCGCACCCGCCTGCTGCGCGCCGTCGGCGCCGTCGTGGCCGTGTTCATCGTATTGTTCATCTACCCCGGCGCGTCCGCCATCTATGACGTGCTGGCCGCGCCCATGCTGGCCTCGCTGCCCGAAGGCACCCGCATGATCGCCACGGGCGTCATCACGCCGTTCATGGTGCCGGTCAAGGTCACGATGATGGCGGCCTTCATCGTGGCGCTGCCGGTCGTGCTGTACCAGGCCTGGGCTTTCGTCGCGCCCGGCCTGTACCGGCACGAAAAGCGCCTGGCGCTGCCGCTGATCATCTCAAGCACGTTCCTGTTCATCGCGGGCATGGCGTTTTGCTATTTCGTGGTGTTCCGCACGGTCTTCCACTTCATCGCCACCTTCGCGCCGCAATCCATCACGCCGGCACCAGACATCGAGGCCTACCTGAGCTTCGTCATGACGATGTTCATGGCCTTCGGCATCACGTTCGAGGTGCCCGTGGCCGTGGTGCTGCTGGTGAAGACGGGCATTGTCGAATTGTCCAAGCTGCGCGCCGCGCGTGGCTATGTCGTGGTCGGCGCCTTCATCATCGCCGCGGTGGTCACGCCGCCCGACGTGGTCAGCCAATTCATGTTGGCGGTGCCGCTGTGCCTGCTCTATGAAGTGGGCCTGATCTGCGCCCGGATGGTGTCGCCCAAACCAGACGCGGCCCCGGCCGACGACGCTGCGGATTCCCTGACCGAGCGGCACTGATACCGCCGCTGGCGCGGATGGCCGGGCAAGATAGGACTGATTGACTCTTGCCCGCACATGCCTGCAATCCTACATTGCAGGTATGTCGCTTGCCCAAAGGCTGCGCGCCCTGATGCGGTGGCGCGGCATTCACAGCCAGAATCAACTGGCACGCATCTCGCGCGTGCCGCAATCCTGCATCCATCGCATTCTTACCCGCGAAGACCGCTACTCGCCGTCCCGCGGTACGCTGCTACGCCTGGCCGTCGCGCTTGAAACCAGCGTGCCGTGGCTGACGGACGGCGTGCTCAGCGGCACCGAACCCGGCCCCCACGGCGTGCCCTCCAGCACGGGCGCGCTGCCCGTCATGCCGGCCACCGCGCCCGTGATCGACGGCTACTGCGCTGAAATCTGCGCGCTGCTGCGCCAGCAACCCGACAGCACCAAAAAAACCGTGCTGTCGATGGTGCGGCTGTTGGTGGAGGGCGCCGCGCACGTCCCTTGAAGGGCTAGCGGGGCTTTCCGGGCCGCGTGCCCACCACGACGGACACGTCCTGCGGCTTGCCCGCGCGCAAAATGCCCAGCGTCGCGCGCTGGCCGGGAGGCTGTTGCGCGATTTCCGACAGCAACTGGGCCGTGTCGGCCATGGGTTTGCCATTGACCGACTGCACGATGTCGCCCACGCGCAGGCCGCCGCGCGCCGCCGGACCGTCTCGCATCACGCCCGCGATGATCGCGCCTTTCGCGTCGGCGCCCAGCCCGAAGGCGCGGGCCAGTTCGGGCGTGACATCCTGCGGCTCCACGCCCAGCCAGCCGCGCTTGACGCCGCCAGTCTTGACGATGTCGTCCATGACCTTGCGCGCGATCTCGATAGGCGTGGCGAAGCCGATGCCCATCGACCCGCCCGATTCCGAATAGATGGCCGTGTTGATGCCGACCAAGTTGCCTTCGGCGTCCACCAGCGCGCCCCCCGAGTTACCCGGGTTGATCGCGGCGTCCGTCTGGATGAAGTTCTCGTACGTGTTCAGGCCCAGCCCATTGCGGCCCAGCGCCGACACGATGCCCTGGGTGGTGGTCTGCCCCACGCCGAACGGGTTGCCGATGGCCAGCACCACGTCGCCCACGCGCAAACCGCGGTCGGCTGCCAACGTGGCGGCGGGCAAGGCGCGCAACGTGCTCAGCTTCAACACGGCCAGATCGGTATCGGGGTCCGCGCCCACGACCTTGGCGGTATCGCGGCGGCCGTCGGCCAACGCGACCTCGATGGCGTCCGCCGCCTGCACCACGTGGTAGTTCGTCAGCACATGGCCGTCCTGGTTCACGATAACGCCGGACCCCAGGCTGGTCGTGGCCTGCCGCCGGCTGACGCCCGGCATCTGGCCGAATAGCTGGCGCAGCACGGGATCGTCGGGCAGCGGGATCAGCGGCACGTTGACGTGCTTGGTGGTGTAGACGTTCACGACGGACGGCGCCGCGCGGGCGACGCCGTCGGCATAGGACACCGGCCCGACGCCGCTGCCCGCAGGCGGGCGTGGTGCGCCGGCCGCCGCCACGGCGGGCGGCGCGGCCCCCGGGCCGGCCAGACGCAGCAGGTCGGGCCGCAGGGTGGTGACCACGAATAGAATAGCCAGGCAGACCGTGACGGCCTGAGCGAATATCAGCCAATATCGGCGCATGATTTTGATAGGACGAGCAATGAAAAAAGTGGACTCCCACGTGCTGGCCAGCTGGCTGGACGACACCTTGCAAGCCGCCCGCTTCAAGGACTACTGCCCCAACGGCTTGCAAGTGGAGGGCCGATCTGAAGTCGGACACATTATCACCGGTGTCACCGCCAGCGAAGCCCTGCTGCGCACGGCGGTCGAACGCGGGGCCGACGCGGTGCTGGTGCATCACGGCTGGATGTGGCGCAACGAAGACCGCCGCGTCATCGGCACCCGCCGCACGCGCATGGCGCTGGCCCTGAAGAACGACCTTAACCTGTACGCCTACCACTTGCCGCTGGATGCGCACCCGACGCTGGGCAACAACGCGCAACTGGCCCGGGTGCTGGGCCTGACGCCGGCGCGCCGGGACGACGGCTCGCCGCTCACCTGTGGCCAGGACAATCTGGTCTGGCTGGGCCAGGCCCCCGGCCTGCAAACGCTTGCGCAACTAGGCGCGCGCGTGGCCGAACGCCTGGGCCGCCAACCCCTGGTCGTGGGTGACCCGGACCAGCCCGTGTCGCGCGTGGCCTGGTGCACGGGCGGCGCGCAGGGCATGCTGGCCGACGCGGTGGACGCGGGCGCCAGCGCCTACATCACGGGCGAGGTGTCGGAATCCACCGTGCACCTGGCGCGTGAGACCGGCGTGGGTTTCATCGCCGCCGGCCATCACGCAACCGAGCGCTATGGCGCAAAAGCGCTGGGCCAGGCCGTGGCCGAACGCTTCGGGATCAAGGTCGAATTCGTCGACATCGACAACCCGGCATAGAACGCGCTGCCCACGACCTGCCATCCGCCCCCGAAAGGGGGCGTTTTCATTTCACGACGCCGCCGCCACGTGCGCCAGGCACCCCGCGAATCCGTCGGAATCGGCTCCGGGAAAACCAGAGGGTCTGGTCAAACCCGCGCCTGTGCGTCGCGTCTGGTCAATCGCGGTTCTCTCCCTGTCAATTCTGGCTGACGACCCCCGCCCTAGCATTCCATGCAGTTGCCCGCCGCCGGCCCCCTCCCGGCCGGGCCTCCTACGGAGCCACTGCATGCTGACCCTCTACGACCACCCGCGCTCTGGCAACTGCTACAAGGTCCGCCTATTTCTTGCCCTCATCGGCAAGGCCTACCAAAGCTCCTTTGTCGACGTGCTGGCCCGCAAGAACCAGACCGCGGCGTTCGAGCGCATCAGCGCCTTTCAGCAGGTCCCCGCGATGACCGATGGCGACATCACCGTCTGGGACAGCCACGCCATCCTGCTGCACCTTGCGCACCACTACGCGCCCGAGTGGCTGGCGCCTTTGCCCCGCATCGGCGCCATGCACGCCTGGCTATCGGTATCCGCCAACGAAATCGCAAACAGCCTGCAACCGCTGCGCTTGACCCGCGTCGTGAGCCACGCCGAGGCCGCCCACCACCTGGGCGTGAGCGAGGCGCTGCTCGACATCCCGGGCATGCAAGCCCGCACGGACCGCGTCCTGCGCGGCATGGACAAGCGCCTTTCGGAGCACATGTGGCTGGCCGGTGCCGACGCGCCCACCGTGGCCGACATCGCCTGCTACGGCTACGCGGCGCTGGCCGAAGAAGCCGCCATCGACGTCGCCGCCTATCCCGCCATGGCGGCATGGCGCGAACGCATACGGCAGTTGCCGGGATACGTGACGCCAGGCACCTGAACCTGGCGCGCAACGACACAAAACCATTACGACAAGACAAGAGGAAACCACATGGACGCCATACCCGCCGCGCAGCCTGCTGCCCGATCACACAAGAAACCGAACCTGTTCCGGGTCGCCGTCGCGACCGTCATCGGCACCGCCGTGGAAGCCTTCGACTTCCTCGCCTACGGAACCGCCGCGGCGCTGGTTTTCAACAAGATCTTCTTTCCGCAATTCGATCCGGTGACTGGCACGCTGGCGGCCTTTGGCGCGTTCGCCAGCGGCATGCTGGCGCGTCCCATCGGCGGCATCCTGTTCGGCCACTTCGGCGATCGCGTCGGCCGCAAATCCATGCTGACGCTGAGCCTGCTGCTGATGGGCCTGTGCACCGTGCTCATCGGCCTGCTGCCGACCTACGAACAGATCGGCATCTCGGCCGCCGTGCTGCTGGTGGTGCTGCGCATCGGCCAGGGGCTGTCGTTCGGCGGAGAAATGGGCGGCGCCATGCTGATGGCGGTCGAGCATGCGCCGCCAAAGTGGAAGGCGTTCTTCGGCAGCCTGCCGCTGGTGGGCGCGCCCTTGGGCATCCTGTTGTCGGTGGGGTCCTTCGCGCTGGTGACGCGGCTGCCGGAAGAAGACTTCCTGTCCTGGGGGTGGCGCCTGCCGTTCCTGGCCAGCGCCGTACTCATTGTCGTGGGCCTGTTCATCCGCCACGGCATCGACGAATCCCCCGAGTTCGAACGCGTCAAGCGCGAGCGCGCGCAGGCCAGGCAACCGCTGGAAGACAAAATGCCCCTGCGTGAGCTGCTGCGCGCGCACGGCAAATCGCTCTTGCTGTGCATCGGCTGCAAGATTGCCGAAGTCACGCTGATCTACACCTTCCTGGTGTTCTCGGTGTCCTACGCCGTGTCCAAGCTGGGCTTCAGCCGCGCCGACGCGCTGCACGCCTTGCTCTACGGCGCTGGCGTGCTGATGTTCACCATTCCGCTGTTCGGCATGCTGGCCGATCGCATCGGCGCCCGCCGGGTCTGCGGCTGGGGCGGCATGATCCTGGGGCTCATGGCCATTCCCATCTTTCTCGCGGTGGGCAGCGGCTCGCTGCTGGCATACAGCCTTGCCGTCTTCGTCGCCATGGCCTTCAACTACGCGATCATGATCGCCCCTCAGTCCAGCCTCTACAGCGCCCAGTTCCCGGCCGAGCTGCGCTATTCCGGGCTGTCCATCGGGGTCCAGTTCTCGGCGGCCATCGGCGGCGGGCTGGCGCCGCTGATTTCGGCCACGCTGGTCCAGAAGTTCGACAGCATTGTTCCCGTCGGCGTCTACCTGGCGGTTCTGGGTATCGTTGCCGGCACCTCGGCGTTTCTCATGAAACCCACGCCCCAGGACTTGCGCCGGGGCTGATGCGCCGTACCGGCCGATGAGCGGGCGGCGCGGATCTACGCGCCGCCGCTGCCGCTTCTGGCCGTCTTGCGATACAGCGCGGGCGACATGCCGAAGCGTTCATGGAAACGGCGGATGAAATGGCTGGCGTGCTGAAAACCGCAAGAGGCGGCGATCTCTTTGACCTCGACGTGCGACCGCCGCGGGTCTTCCAGCGCTTCCCTGGCCAGTTGCAGCCGGCGTTCGCGCACATAGCTCGTGTATTGCAGCGAACGCGTCTTGAACAACCGATGCACCCAGCGCGTCGTGACGCGCAGCACGTCCGCCACCGCCTGCACCGACAGCTCCGGATCCGTGATGTGGGCATCGATGTAGCTCGCCAGCACCTGCCAGTTGTCCGCAGGCGCCCGCGCATCGCCCGGTATCTTCTCCAACGCCTGGCTGGTGTATATCGACGCCAGCAGCGCAAGCAGCGCCTGCTCGGCAAACAGCGACGACGTAGGATTGGATTCCACCTTGTCGAAGAACACGTGATGCAGGCAGCGATGGGCGGTCTGCACCATCGGCAAGCCGGCCGCGCCACGTTGCGCGGTGAACTGGGACATCGCCAGGCTGTGCGCGCCGAGCAAGCGCGACAGCGGCCCCTTCACCACCACGATCCGCGAATCGGTGTACATCCGGATGTCGGAGGGCAGTGCGGTCGTGCGGAAAATGATGTCTCCCGGTTCCAGCGGCAGGGTGGCGTCATTCTGGACAATGACGCCATGCCCGGCGATCACGAAGCTCGCCAGGAACTCCGCGTGGTCCAGATCGGCCGCATGCTCGGCGCGGTGGTGCACGCTTATCGGCGTGGACTCCAGGCTGACCACCAGTCCCCCCGCGCGCAGCCGGCACGCCTGCAATTGCAGCCGGGGCTGTTCCGTCAACGCCCGGAACTCTCCCGGCAGGACCAGCTTGTCCAGCTCGCGCTCATAGCCGGCGATCTCCTGCGCGTAGAACGGCCGGAACTGGGGCGCAAAGTTGAGATCCGCCTCGGAACAGGCGGGCCGGGCGGGTCGATTCACGGTCGGGCTGGCGCTGGGCATGTTCGAAGCTCTCTGTCGGGCCGGCCACCACGGGCCGGGAAGTGCCTGCCGTCCTGTCGCATTGAGTCAACCCGCGTTCGTGATCGGTCAATCGCAGGCCGCAGAGGCGGGCGTGTAATTGAGCCATTATCCCCAAGGAGACCCCATGCTGGAAAAACAAGCCCATGCCGACGCCTTCTTTGCGCGCTCCGCGAACAAGCTCGACTTCGGAAACTGGGACGAGAAGGAAAAAGTGGCGCTAAGCTGCCGCATTCTCGCCAGCGAAGGCCATTCGGAAACCCTGGCCGGCCAGATCACGGTGCGCAACGCCGACGGCACGTTCCTGACCACGCCCATGGCCCGGGCGTTCGACGAAATCGTCCCGTCCTCGGTCATTCGCATCAACGACGACATGGAAGTGCTTGATGGCGGGGGCACGCCCAACCCCGCCGTGCGCTTTCATTTCTGGGTGTATCGCCAGCGCCCCGACGTGCAGTGCATCATCCACACGCACCCGCCGCATGTCTCGACGCTGTCGATGACGGGCCAGCCGCTGGTCGTCGCGCACATGGACGCCACGCCGTTCCACAACGATTGCGCCCATCTGAAGGAATGGCCCGGGCTGCCTATCGCCGATCAGGAAGGCGAGATCATTTCGGCGGCGCTGGGCGACAAGCGCTGCATCCTGCTGGCCAACCATGGTTTCCTGGCCGCCGGATCCTGCGTGGAAGAAGCGCTGTACCTGTCGGTGCTGATCGAACGCGCGGCCCGCAATCAGCTGCTGGCCGCCGCCGCGTACGGCGAAGTGAAACCGGTGAATGACGAGCTGGCCGCCGAATCGCACGACTTCCTGCTAAAGCCCAGCATCGTGCGCGCAAGCTTCGCCATGTTCGCGCGTCGCGTCGAACGGCAAATGGCAGCGGACTAGGGCAAACGGGAGACAACAAGCAGCGGATCGTTCAGCGGGGGCCGGCGTACGCGGGAACACACGGACCCCGCGCCGGCGGGAACGTCCGCCAGCCGCGGCCCGGATCCGTGCGGATCACGAGCTCGCGGCAAGCAGCGAATCAGGGCTTTTTGAGCAGATCGCGGATTTCGCGCAACAGCGCCACGTCTTCGGGCGTCGCGGCCGGTGCGGCCGGCGCTTCCTCGGCCTTGGCGCGCGCCTTGTAGATGGCCTTGACCATCCAGAAGATCACGAACGCCAACAGCACGAAGTTGATGATGATGGTGACGAAATTACCCCACGCAAAGACGTTTGCGCCGGCCTTGGTCAGGTCGGCATACGTCATGGGGCCGTTGTAGCCGGCGGGCATGGATAGCACCAGGAACTTGTTCGAAAAGTCGACCGAGCCGCCAAGGATGAAGTTGACCAGCGGCATGACGATGTCTTTCACCAGCGAGTCGACGATTCTGCCGAACGCCGCACCGATAATGACACCCACTGCCAAGTCAACTGCATTGCCTTTTACCGCGAAATCTCGGAATTCTTTGACGAAACCAGTCGCTTTGCTCATAAAAGCACTCCCTTCGTGATACGCCCATCAGTGGGCTGGCGCTATAATACGCGGTTGCTATGTTGTTACATATTCCCGCGAACCCGATGCCGCAGAAGTGATGCTACTCGTAGAGCGGGCGCATCAACAAGGATAGGAAGATGAGTCAGGATACGCTGGTGCACGATGATGACGGTGCGGTTGATCCCAACCTGCCACCTGATCCTTCGCGACGTTTCTGGGTTACCACCGCCTGTGCCGTGGGTGGCGTAGCAGGTGTCGCAACGGCATTGCCGCTTGTGAGCACATTTTCTCCCTCTGAAAAGGCCCGCGCGGCCGGGGCCCCTGTAGAAGTGGATATCGGCGACATCCCCGTCGGCACCATGAAGACAGTGGAATGGCGTGGGAAGCCGGTGTGGATCATTCACCGTTCTCCCGAACAGCTCGCCTCCCTGAAAACGCTGGACCCTTTACTGGCCGACCCTGATTCCAAGCGGCCTGGCTTCACTCCCAAATACGCCGAAAACGAGGCTCGTTCGCGCAAGCCCGAGATCTTCGTCTGTGTCGGCATCTGTACGCACCTGGGCTGCTCGCCCACCTCGCACTTCGAAACGGGCGGCGGTGGCGGCATGGGCGCCAATTGGCAAGGCGGATTCCTCTGTCCCTGCCACGGCTCCACGTTCGACTTGGCCGGCCGGGTCTACAAGAACAAGCCCGCCCCCGACAACCTCGAAGTACCGCCTTACCAATATCTCAGCGACACCCGCATCATCGTGGGCGTCGATGAAGACAACAAGGCCTGACGCTCGCGTCGCGCTTTTTTCCCGAATTACGTAAGTAAAACAAATACGCCACGTATTAGAGAAGGAGCCGTTACATGGCTGGCGAGAAAACCGTCGAGACGACAGGCCTGTTGGGCTGGCTGGACCGGCGCTTTCCGGTGACATCCACCTGGAAAGCCCATCTGTCCGAGTACTACGCACCGAAGAATTTCAACTTTTGGTATTTCTTTGGCTCCTTGGCCTTATTGGTCCTGGTGCTGCAGATCGTGACCGGCATTTTCCTGGTCATGCATTACAAGCCGGACGCTGAACGCGCGTTCCAGTCCGTCGAATACATCATGCGCGAGGTCCCATGGGGCTGGCTGGTGCGCTACATGCACTCCACCGGCGCGTCGATGTTCTTCGTCGTCGTGTACCTGCACATGCTGCGCGGGCTGCTTTACGGTTCCTACCGCAAGCCGCGCGAGCTCGTGTGGATCTTCGGCGTGGCGATTTTCCTCTGTCTGATGGCCGAAGCTTTCTTCGGCTACCTGCTCCCGTGGGGCCAGATGTCGTATTGGGGCGCCCAGGTGATCGTGAACCTGTTCGCGGCCATTCCGTTCATCGGCCCTGAACTGTCGATCTGGATCCGCGGCGACTACGTCGTGTCGGACGCCACCCTGAACCGCTTCTTCGCCTTCCACGTCATCGCGATTCCGCTGGTGCTGGTCGGTCTGGTGGCGGCCCACCTGGTGGCGCTGCACGAAGTCGGCTCGAACAACCCGGACGGCATCGAGATCAAGCAGGGGCCGAAAGACAAGTACGGCCGGCCGAAGGATGGCATCCCGTTCCACCCGTTCTACTCGGTGCATGACCTGATGGGCGTGGCGGGCTTCCTGCTCGTGTTCGCCTTCATCGTGTTCTTCGCGCCGGAAATGGGCGGGTACTTCCTGGAGTTCAACAACTTCATCCCCGCCGACTCGCTGAAGACGCCGCCGCACATCGCGCCGGTCTGGTACTTCACGCCGTTCTACTCGATGCTTCGCGCCACCACCGACGAATTCACGTGGGTGCTGGCAGGCGCATCGGTGCTGGGCGCCATTGCGTTGCTCGTCAAGAGCAACCTGAAGGGCATCCTGCGCGTGGCCATCCCCGGCATCCTGATCGTCGTGGCCGTGCTGCTGCGCGTGATCGACGCCAAGTTCTGGGGTGTGGTCGCCATGGGCGGCACGGTCGTCATCCTGTTCTTCCTGCCGTGGCTGGACCATTCGCCGGTCAAGTCGATCCGCTACCGCCCCACGTGGCACAAGTGGATCTACGGCATCTTCATGGTCAACTTCCTGGTGCTTGGCTACATCGGTACGCAGCCGCCCAGTCCGCCGTTGAACATCACGTCGCAAATCGGCACGCTGCTGTACCTGGCATTCTTCTTCCTGATGCCGGTCTGGAGCCGCCTTGGCACGTTCAAGCCCGTGCCCGAGCGCGTTACGTTCCACGCCCACTGAGCCCCACCAGATAACGGACTAACCATGATCAAGAAGCTGATTGGTGCCGTGGCCTTGATGCTCACGTGTACCGCCGCATTCGCCGCCGAAGGCGGGTTCCCGCTCGACAAGGCGCCGTATCGCGTCAACGACATGGCGTCGCTGCAAAACGGCGCCAAGCTGTTCGTCAACTACTGCCTGAACTGTCATAGCGCATCGTCGATGCGCTATAACAAGCTGAAGGACATCGGGCTGACTGACCAGCAAATCAAGGAAAGCCTGCTGTTCACCGGCGAAAAGGTGGGCGACATGATGACTGTCGCCATGTCGCCCAAGGACGCCAAGAAGTGGTTTGGCACGACGCCCCCGGACCTGTCCGTGATCGCGCGCGCCAAATCGGTCAACGCCGGCCCGTCCGGCGCCGACTACATCTACACCTACCTGCGCACTTTCTACCGCGATTCGTCGCGCGCCACCGGTTGGAACAACCTGGTTTTCCCGGCCGTGGGCATGCCCCATGCGCTCTGGGAGCTCCAGGGTCCGCGCGAGCTGACGACCGTGGCCATGCACGAAGTGGAAGTGAAGGACGCCAAGGAAGGCGCACCCAAAACCTGGGAACGCGTCACGACGGTGTACGATGCTCAAGGTTTTTCCACGGTCAAGGCCGAACCGGTAGCTGATTACCACGGCCATGCCACCTTTGATGCCAAATTTAAGGCCGCCAACCCGGCCCAAGTCGCAACATACGACAACGACGTCGCAGACCTGACCGCGTTCATGTCCTGGATGGCCGAGCCCGTCCAGACGTTACGCGTTCGTATCGGCGTCGGTGTCATGTTGTTCCTGCTGTTGTTCTTCCTGGTTACGTGGCGCTTGAACGCTTCGTACTGGAAGCACGTGCGCTAACCGCAACGCCCCGCCAGGCATGAAAGCCGTCCCCCTTTAAAAACAGGGACAGCAGTGGCGGATAGGGCTGTACGCCTATCCCGCCTGGCAATCGGGGCCAGCGCCTGCTAGATTTAGGCGCTGGCCTTTCGTTTTTCATAAAGGACTTACACCATGATGGTGCTCTATTCCGGAACCACGTGTCCGTTTTCGCAACGCTGCCGCTTCGTGTTGTTCGAAAAGGGTATGGATTTCGAGATCCGCGACATCGACCTGTACAACAAGCCCGAAGACATCTCGGTGATGAACCCGTACGGTCAAGTGCCCATTCTGGTCGAACGCGACCTGGTCCTGTACGAGTCGAACATCATCAACGAGTACATCGACGAGCGCTTCCCGCACCCGCAGCTGATGCCCGCCGACCCGGTCATGCGCGCCCGCACCCGTCTGTTCCTCTACAACTTCGAGAAAGAACTGTTCGTTCACGTCTCGACGCTGGAAGACCGCAGCGCCAAGCCGGACGAGAAGAAGCTGGCCCATGCCCGCCAGAACATCCGCGACCGCCTGGCCCAGCTGGCTCCCATGCTGCTGAAGAACAAGTACATGCTGGGTGAAGAATTCTCCATGCTGGACGTGGCCGTGGCTCCGCTCCTGTGGCGCCTGGATCACTACGGCATCGAACTGCCCAAGAACGCGGCCCCGCTGCAAAAGTACGCCGAACGCATCTTCTCGCGTCCGGCCTACATCGAAGCGCTGACGCCTTCGGAAAAAGTGATGCGTCGTTAAGGCTGGTTGTGTGATGGGTGAAACTTCGACCAAACCGTATCTGATCCGCGCGCTGCATGAATGGTGCACCGACAACGGCTACACGCCGTACATCACCGTGCAGGTCGACGAGCACACCATGGTGCCCGTCGCGCATGTCCGTGACGGTCAGATCACACTGAACGTGGGCACGCTGGCCACCAACCGTCTGGTGCTGGGCAATGAATTCATCGAATTCCAGGCCCGCTTCAGCGGCGTGACCGAAAACGTCTACGTCCCCGTCGGCGCCGTCAGCGCCATCTACGCGCGCGAAACCGGCGCCGGCATGGGCTTCGAAGTGCAGCCCTACGAACCGCCGGCGGCGGGTGCGCAAGGCGCGGCGGATGCCGACGCGCCTGAAAGCACCGACGCCGACGTAGCGCCTGGCGACGACGGCGGCGATGACGACGAACCCAAGCGTCCGCGCCTGACCATCGTCAAATAACCGCTGCAACGCGGGGACGGCGCGCCCGGCGCAATGTCCCCGCCATTTCAGACGGATTCCCGCTTTCTGTGCTTGGCAGGATGTTCATCCTGCCCGCACAGGGCGTTTTGCTGCGCGACGTTTACGTGCGCTTCCAAACCGCACAGCGGGGGTGATCCCCTGCAATGGAGAACGCGGTGTGGCGGCGCACATGGGCCGTACACGGCGCCGGCGTTTTTTCATTACAATGCAGTCCCTGCGCGTGCCCTGGCACGCCGTGCCGGTGTAGCTCAGTTGGTAGAGCAGCTCACTTGTAATGAGAAGGTCGAGGGTTCGATTCCTTTCACCGGCACCAGGAATATCGCATCACATCCAGCGAAGTGCATCCCGCAAAATGCATCCCGCAAAATGCGCCCAACAAAAAGCCCAACCGTCCGGTTGGGCTTTTTTGCTTTTACACGGACTTGAACACGGCCGAGTCCGGCCTCAGGGCAATCAGCCCAGCGGGGGCAGCATGCTGAAAAGCAGCACCATGATCAGGCCCACCACGGACACGATCGACTGCACCACCGAGATCGTCTTGGTGGCTTCGCCCATCGTCATGCCGAAGGATTCCTTCACCATCCAGAAACCAGCGTGGTTAGCGTAGTTGAAGAACAACGAACCGCAACCGATCGACAGCGCGAGCAGCGGCAGGTTCAACGTCGGGTCGGCACCCGCCAGCGGCGCCAGCAGGCCGGCCGCGCCCACGATGCCGACCGTGGCCGAGCCGGTGGACACCGACAGCAGCATGGCGATCAGCCAGCCCAGGATCAACGGCGGGAAGGCGAACTGGTGCGTCAGGTGGACGATGGCGTCGCCGACCTTGGCGCTGGTCAGCACCTGCTGGAAGGCCCCGCCACCCGCGATGATCAGCATGATGCCGGCGATGGGCTTCAGGCTTTGGCCCAGCGCCTCGCGCAGCTTTTCCGCGTCGCCGCGGCGCATGAACACCAGCGTCACGGCGGCAAACAGCACGCCCAGCAACATGGCGACCACCGGGTTGCCCAGGAAGGCAGCCACGTGCAGCCCGCTAGACCCCTTGGGCAGCAGCATTTCGGCCAAGGCATGCACCAGCATCAGCAGCGCGGGAAGCAGCGCCGCCAGGATCCCCAGGCCCACGCTGGGCGCGCCGTTGCCGGCGGCGGCTTCGCGGGGGGTGGTGAACTGCTCAAGCAGGGCTTCGTCCGGCCGGGTCGTCATGCGCCGGGCGATGAACGCGCCATACAGCGGGCCGCCGAAGACCATGGCGGGCAGCGCGGCGATGAAGCCGTAGATCATGGTCGGGCCGACGGTGGTCTTCAACGTGGCGATCGCCGTCAGCGGGCCCGGGTGCGGGGGCACCATGCCGTGCATGGCCGCCAGCGCGGAAATCACCGGCACGCCCACATACACGTAGGCAGAGCCTTTGAAGCGCTGCTGGCTCTCCAGCTTGCGCGCCACGCTGAAGATCAGCGGCAGCATCACGACCAGGCCCACTTCGAAGAACATCGGGATGCCGATGACGAACGCCACCAGCGTCATGGCCCACGGAATCATGCGGGGCGACGTGTGGCGCAGGATGGCATTGGCCAGGCGTTCGGTGGTGCCCGAGTCCGCCAGAATCTTGCCCAGCATCGCGCCCAGCGCGATCACCACGCCGACGGCGCCCAGGGTCTTGCCCGCACCGTCGGTCAGGTTCTTGACGATGGCCACGGGCTCCATGCCCGTAGCGAAGCCGACGCCGATGGAAACAATCAGCAGCGCCAGCAGCGGGTGCATGCGGATGCGCGAAACAATCAGCGCGACCAGCACCAGGACGCTCACCAGGGCGGTGAGCAGCAATTGAATGTCGAACGATGACATGTATGAACCCAGAAAAAACGAGAGAGGTCGCGAGCCTTCCGGGTGCCATCATAAGGGATCGACCTTACGGCATGCCGCGCACGGGGCAGCGGCGGAAAAGCGGGCTGGCGCCTCGATCAGAAGGCGCCAAGAGCCGCCGTCCCATCAATCCGGCTTGATCCCCGCCGCCTTGATGATCGCCGCGTTGCGCTCCAGTTCCGTTTCCACCTTGCGGCGGAACGCGGCCGGGTCCTGGTAGGTGGCGTCAAAGCCCAGGTCCTGCAGCTTGGCGCGCGTGTCCGGTTCCGCCATCACCGCTTCGATCTCCTTGGACATCCGGGCGACGATGGGCGCGGGCGTGCCTTTGGGCATGACGACGCCGAACCACGTTTCGAAGTCGTAGCCGGCCACGCCACCTTCCGCGACGGTAGGCACGTCGGGCACCAGGGGCGAGCGCGCGCGGCCCGTGAGCGCCACGGCGCGGACCTTGCCGGCCTTGATCTGGGGCAGACCCGCCACCAGCGTGTCGATCGACAACGGAATCTGGTTGCCGATCAGGTCGGTCATGGCCGGGGCGCTGCCGCGGTAGGGCACGTGCAGCAACTTGGCGCCGGTACGCTGGGCCAGCGACTCGCCCGCCATGTGGGGGGTGGAGCCGTTGCCGAACGACCCGAAGCTGAGCGGTTGCGCGGCTGATTTCGTCGTGATGTCGGCCACCGTGCCGATGCCGGACTGCGGGTTCGTCAGGATCACGAACGGCGTGCTGCCCGCGACGGCGACGTACTCGTAGCTCTTGATCGGGTCGTAGCTCAGGTTGGGATACAGCAGCGGGTTCGACGTGAACGTCGGGGCGCCGGTGATCATCAATGTGTAGCCGTCGGGCGCGGCGCGAGCGACGGCGGTGGCGCCGATGCCGGTGTTGGCGCCAGGCTTGTTTTCAATGACGACGGTCTGGCCCAGACGCGCGCCCAGCTTCGCGGCGAAGAGGCGGCCGATGACGTCGGTGGACCCGCCAGGCGGGAACGGCACCACCATGGTGATGGGCTTTTCCGGGTAGGCCTGTGCCGAAGCCATCAGCGGCGCTGCGGCCAGGACGCACAGCGCAATGGCGCGGGCGACGGTGTGGTTCATTGTTTTCCCCTTGTGTTGTTGGCGTGTTGGTCAGTCAGTGCGGCAGCACGGGCGCCTGGCGCCAGTACTGCGTGGCTTGTTCGAACGCGTGCGCCAATTGCAGCAGCGCATGTTCCTGGCGATAGCGGCCGACGATCTGGATGCCGACGGGCAGGCCCGCGTCGCTGAAACCGCAGGGCACGGAAATGGCCGGATGGCCGGTCAGCGACAGGTAGTAGCCCGAACGCATCCAGTCGATGTAGTTGTGCATCGGCGTGCCTTCGATGGCGCTTACGGTTTCCTGTTCGACCGGGAACGGCAGCACCTGGCTGACCGGCCCGATCAGGAATTCATGCTGTTGCATGAAGGCGTGCATGCGGGCGAACAGGGCGGCGCGGTCGCGCTCGGCCTGGACGACGGCGGCAGCCGGTTGTTGCAGGCCCAGCTCGATGTTCCAGATGACGCTGTCCTTGAGCAGGTGCCTATGTTCGCGCAGGACCGCTTCGTAGCCCACCGCGAAGGTCTGCCCGCGCAAGGCCTGGAATGCGGCGTCCGCGCCGGTGAAGTCCGGGCACGCCGGTTCGACCTGGGCGCCCAGGTCTGCGAAAACCGGCAGTTGGCGCTCCAGCGCCTGCACCACGGCCGCTTCCACCGGCAGGCCGCCCCACGTCGGCGCGTAGGCGATACGCACGCCTTTGAAATCGCGAGACAGGCTGTCCAGGAAGCGGGCGGGGTCCTGTTCGATGGCCAGCGGGTCGCGCGCATCCGCCCCTGCCGTGGCGGCCAGCAGCAGCGCCACATCGGCCACCGTGCGCGCCATCGGGCCCGCGACGGTCAACGCGTTGTACGGATTGGCCGTGGGCCATTGCGGGACGCGCCCTGGCGACGGACGCAGGCCCACGACATTGCAAAACGAAGCCGGGTTGCGCAGCGATCCGCCCATGTCCGTGCCGTCGGCCAATGGCGCCATGCGGGCGGCCAGCGCGGCGGCGGCCCCGCCGCTGCTGCCGCCGGCCGTCAGACGCGGGTCGTAGGGATTGCGGGTGGCGCCAAATACCGGGTTGAACGTCTGCGAACCGGCGCCGAATTCGGGCAGGTTGGTCTTGCCCAGCGTGATGGCGCCGGCCGCGCGTTCGCGGGTGACGATCAGGCTGTCGCGATCAGGCACGAAGTCGCGGTATAGCGGCGACCCGTAGGTGGTTCGCATGCCGGCCGTCAGGAAGGAATCCTTGTGCAGGATCGGCAATCCGTGCAGCAGGCCCAGCGGCTGGCCGGCCGCTTGGCGCTCGTCGGCCAGCAGGGCGCGCGCCAGCGCGCCTTCGGCGTCCAGGGTGACCACGGCATTCACGTGGGGGTTGCAGGCATCGATGCGCGCCAGGTGCGCGGCCGTTACCTCGCGGGCGCTGACATGGCCGGCGGCGATGTCGGCCCGCAAGGCCACGGCGGTCATGTCGCATAAGGAGGAATTCTGAGTCATGTGCAGCCGCAATGTATTGCTATGCGATATAAAGTATTGAATAATCAACTTTATAGTGGGTATTCCGCCCCCGGACAATTCGGGGAAACTAGCGCTGCCCATGACGCCACCCGCATCCGCCCCCTTGCGCCGCCCCGGCCTGGAGCCCCATGACGACACGCCCGCCCCCTGTTGCCGCTACCCCCCTGGCGGACGCCGACGATCCCTTGTTCGTCGCGTCGCTGGAAAAAGGCATGCGGGTGCTGGACGCGTTCGGAGACGCCTCGGATTCGCTGGGCCTGACCGATATCGCCACGCTCACGGGCCTGGGGAAAAGCGCGGCGCAGCGCTTCATCCATACGTGGGAGCGCCTGGGCTACCTGGTCAAGGACGCGTCATCGCGCCGCTATCGGCTGGGGCCGCGCGTCGTGGAATTGGGCTACTACTTTCTGCGCAGCGACCGGCTGGTCTCCATGGCCGCGCCACATCTGGTGGCGTTGCGCGACCGTTGCGGCCTGGCCGTGCACATGAGCGTGCTGGCCGGCGGCGACATGATCTATCTGCTGCGCCTGCCCAGCCGGCAAATGACGCTGGCCGAAATGCTGCCGGGACGCCGCATGCCCGCCTGGTGCAACAGCGGCGGACGCATGCTGCTGACGCCACAGGACGACGACGCCATCCGCCAGGCGCTGCTGCGCACGCCGCCGCGCGCGTTCACGCCGCGCACGGTCGTGGACCCGGACGCGCTGCTGGCGCTTGTGCGCCAGGCGCGCGAAGACGGCTACGCGCTGACCGAAGATCAAGTGCTGCAGAACCAGGTGGGCGCGGCCGTGCTGCTGCGCGATGCGCGCGGCCAGCCGCTGGCGGCGATCAGCGTCAGCGCGCCGCGCAACGACTATCCCGCTGACCGCTTGTTGCGCGACATCGTGCCGCAGTTGTTCCGCACGGCGCAGGCGATCCAGCACGCCTGACCGAAATTTTTCAGGCTGTTTTGCATTCTTCCGATTTTTTGTGCATAATTCGGCCCCTCTACCTGTTCCCCGATAGCTCAGTCGGTAGAGCGACGGACTGTTAATCCGCAGGTCGCTGGTTCGAGCCCAGCTCGGGGAGCCAAGAATTCAGCCGTGCAATGTTCATGCGCACCGCTAGCAAGACAAGCAGTATCTGCAAGACCAGCAATACCCGCAGTACCCTTAAAAAAGCCCGCAACCTGTTTGCGGGCTTTTTGCATTGCGGCCCACGACCAACCCACAACCGACCCACAACCGGCCCACAACGCGTAGGATGACGCGCATCCCGTTCCGACGCGCTTCGCCATCCGCCCCATGCGTTCCACGCGATCCCTGCCTGCCCTGGTTTCCCTGCGCGCCTTCGAAGCGGCGGCGCGGCGCTTGAGCTTTTCGCTGGCGGCCCAAGAACTTTTCGTCACGCAGAGCGCGATCAGCCATCACATCCAGCGGCTGGAAAGCGAACTGGGCGTGGCGCTGTTTGAACGGCGCACGCGGGCCGTGGCGCTGACGCCTGCGGGGCAGGCCTATTACGAACACGTGCATGCCGCCTTTGAACTGCTGCGCCAGGGCACCGACGATATCCGCGCGCCGGCCACGGCCCGCGCCACGCTGAAGGTCGGCTTGCTGGCGTCGTTCGCCACGCGCTGGCTGGCGCCGCGCCTGCCGGCGTTCGCCGCCGCGCATCCAGGCATTGATCTGCAACTGCAAACCGACATTGGCCTGGCCGATGTCGCGGGCGGCGAAGTGGACGTGGCGATCCGCTACGGCCGCGGCGGCTGGCCGGGCGTCGCCTCGCGGCTGCTGATGGCTGAACGGCTGTCCGTCGTGTGCGCGCCCGCCTTGATCGCTGGCCGCAAGCGCCCCCGCACGGCGAACGACTTGCTGCGCCACCCGCTGCTCGCCTCGCATGCCAGGCAGCCCTTTGAATGGGACGCCTGGTCACGGCGCTTCGGCATGGATCTGGGCCGCGCCCAGACGGTGCGCCTGCACGACTACAACATCGTCGTCGAAGCCGCGCTGGCTGGCCAGGGCCTGGCCATGGGCCGGCACCGGCTGATCGCCCCGCACCTGGCCAGCGGCGCGCTGGTGGACGCACTGCCCGGCACGGTGCTGGAAGATCCCCGCATCGGCTGGTGGTTCGTGGCCCCCCGCGGCGCGCTGACACCCTTGGCGCAAGCGTTCCACGACTGGCTGGCCGCCTCGGCGGAGGCAGACGCAGACCCAGAGGCAGGCGCAGGCGCTGGTGCAGACCCGGACAATCGCCACACGCATTAGTTTTACTCATGCGTATAAGGCAAGAATTGATTGGTCACGCGCCGCCGTGCCCGATAGCATCGAAGTTCGCACTTTTCGCTAACCCCTTTTGCAGGTGAATCAACATGACCCGCACCATCTCCGGCCGCGTGGCCGAACTGGGCTATACCCTGGAAGCCGCCGCCGCTCCCGCCGCCAACTACGTGCCGTTCGTCCTGGAGGGCAACCTGCTCACCATCTCGGGCCAGATCTCGCGCCAGGACGGCAAGCCGCGCTATCTGGGCCAGCTGGGCAATCAAGTCTCCGACGCCGATGGCGTCGAAGCCGCCAAGCTGTCGGGCCTGGGCATCCTGTCGCAAATCGCCGCCGCCACCGGCGACCGCCTGGACCGCGTGGCACGCGTTGTGCGCCTGGGCGTCTTCGTGGCCAGCACGCCCGACTTCAACCGCCAGAGCGCCATCGCCAACGGCGCGTCGGACCTGATGGTGGCCGTGTTCGGCGACGCCGGCCGCCATGCGCGCAGCGCCGTCGGCGTGGCGTCCCTGCCGCAAGGCGTCTCCGTGGAAATCGAAGCCGTCATCGCCTTGACGCCCGCCTGAGCGCCCTTGCCATGCCCGCCCCTCTGACCCCAGACGCCATCCAGGCGCTGCGCGCTCGCACGCCTGGCGCGCACGCCAGCATCCACTTCAACCACGCCGGGTCGTCGCTGCCCTCGTCGGGCACGCTGGAAGCGATTCAAGCGCATCTGCTACGCGAAGCGGCGCAGGGCCCGATGGAGGCAGGCGTGGCCTCGCGCGCGCTGACCGAAAGCGCCCGCACGCTGTCGGCGCGGCTACTGAATGCACAACCGGAAGAGATCGCCCTGACCACCGGCAACTCTCCCGGCTGGGGCGCCGCCTTCGCGGCGCTTGCGCCCTGGCGGCCCGGCGACCGCATCCTGGTCGGCCGCCATGAATGGGGCGGCAACCTGGCAGCCATGCGGCTACGCGCGGAGCGCGCCGGCGCGGTGCTGGAAACCATCCCGTCGGACGATACCGGCTGCGTGGACGCCGACGCGCTGGCCGCCATGCTTGACGAGCGCGTGCGCCTGATCGCGCTGACCTGGCTGCCCGCCAACGGCGGCCTGATCAACCCGGCCGCCGCCATCGGACGCGTGGCGCGGCAGCACGGCATCCCGTATTTCGTGGATGCGGCGCAAGCAGTAGGCCAACTGCCCATCGATGTGGCGGAGATCGGCTGCGATGTCTTGAGCGGTGCCGGCCGCAAGGCCTTGCGCGGGCCGCGCGGCACGGGCCTGCTGTATGTGCGGCGGGATTTCCTGGACCAGCTCACGCCCGCTTTCGTGGATACCCATTCGGCCCCGTTGGGCGACGACGACCAGCCCCGATTGCGCGCCGACGCCGCCCGGCTGGAATCCGCCGAAAACTCGCTAGCGTTGCGCTGTGGCCTGGCCCATGCCTTGCAGGAAGCGCTGGACATCGGCCTTGCGGCCATCCGCGCCACCATCGATGCAAACGCCCGATTGCTGCGCGCTGAACTCGCGGCCATTCCAGGCATCACGGTGCTGGACCAAGGCCGGGAATTGTCGGGCCTGGTCTCCTTCAATGTGGCGGGTCAGGACGCAACCGCCGTGCAACGCGCGCTGGCGGCACAGGGCATCACCATTGGCAGCAACGGGGTGCCGTACACGCCACTGGACATGCGGGCGCGCGGCCTGACCCAGATCGCGCGCGCCTCGGTCAGCTATCTGACCAGTGATGACGAAATATCCCGATTGCTGGACGGGCTGCGGCAACTGGTGCGATAGCCGGCGGCACAAGCCTCAAGCCGCCGCGCGGCGCATGAACGGCGTCCATTTCGTGAAAACCAGCAGGTTGCCGACCATCACCAGCGCCAGGCCGGCGAAGGTGGCCGGCGTCCACTGGTAGCCCTCGGCCACCGTCGACACGCTTAGCGCCACCACGGGGAACAGCACCGTGCAATACGCGGCACGGGCGGGTCCCATGCGGCCCACCAGCGTCAGATAGGCCGTGAAACCGATCACCGATCCCGGAATGGCCAGATAGAGCAGGGCGCCGGCATAGGCCGGCGACGGGTCGAACTGGAATGGCAGGCCCGCCGCCACACACCCCGCCAGCAGGATAGCGGCGCCATACAGCATGCTGTAGGCGTTGCCCGTCAGCGGCCGGATGCCGGCGCGCTGCTGCAGCGACGACAGCATGTTGCCGGTGGAAAAGCAAAAGGTGCCCAGCAGCGCGAAGCCCAGGCCCAACAGCGTTTCGTGGCTGGCCTGCTGGCTGGCAAGCTCGGGCCAGAACAGCAGCACCAGCCCCGAAAACCCGAATGCCCCGGCCAGCATCACGCGCGACGCGACGCGGGTGCCGAACCACAGGCGGGCGTTCAACGCGTTCCACAGCGTCGCGGCGGAAAACACCACCGACACCAGCCCACTGGGGATCCACTGCGTGGCGGTGTAGAAGCACAGGAAATTCAGGCAAAACAGGCACAGGCCCTGGCCCACGCAGAGCCAATGGCCGCGCCGGTCCATCTTCTGCAATTTACGGGTCAGCAGCAAAGCGGCGAACAGCACCAGGCCCGCCAGCGCGAAGCGGTAGAAGATGGATACGGGAATGGCCACCACGCCCAGTTGCAGCTTGATGGCGATCCAGGTGGTGCCCCAGATGACGACGGTCAGGAAATACAGGAAGAGATTCACGATGCGATGCGCAGCAAAAAAGGAAGGCGGGGCGGGCCCGCCGGACGGCCGATCCGTTCGCCGCGAGTGTGCGCCGCCGCGGCAGACCGGAATTGCCGGTTCTTGCGGTTTTTGCAGGGTCGCGTGCGCGGCGCGCGCGAGATCGCAGTAGCATTTCAGTTCTATGGGCACTATCGCGTCGGCCCCCGCCGACTTCTCCGTCTTCCGCACCCTGTCGCGCTCCACCGCCACGCTGGAGCGCGCCGCGCCGCTGGGCGAAGGGATCGCCATTTCGCAATGGGCCCGCAGCGCCAATGAAACGCTGGGTTACGACATGCCCGGCCATCACACGCTGTCCTTGTACCTGCACGGTGGCGACAAGTCGTTCCGGGTCGGCCACGACACGCTGCACGGCGGCGCCGGCAAGTTCTGCGTGCTGCCGGCCGAACACTATTCGCGCTGGTGCATGAACGACACGGTCCATTTCCTGCACCTGTACATCGCGCCGGAGCGGCTGGCGCGCGAGGCCGTCATGCGGCTGGACTGCGAACCCCGCACGCTGGAACTGCGCGACCGCACCTACATCCAGGACGATTCCCTGATTGACGTGTGCCGCCAGTTGCTGGGCACCGACTGGGCGCAGCCGGCGGACCGGCTGGCGGCCAGCAGCGCCGCCGAAACCGTGCTGCATCACTTGCTGAACCAGGGCGTGGCCCGCAAGACCGTGCAACCCGTCCGTGGCGGCCTCGCGCCCGTCGTGCGCCGGCGCATCATGGACTACGTGGACGCGCACTTGCACGAACCCCTGACGCTGGACCAGCTGGCCGGAATCGCCGCGCTGTCCACCTACCATTTCGCCCGCATGTTCCACACCTCGTTCGGCGAACCGCCGCACGCCTGGGTGCGAGGACGCCGCCTGGCGCACGCCCGCAGCCTGCTGGCGGCCGGCAAAGGCGATCTGGCCGGCATCGCGCAGGCCAGCGGCTTCGGCAACGCCAGCCACTTGTCCCGGGTGTTCCGCGACGCCGTCGGCGTCACGCCCGGCCAGTACCGCAACGCGCGCCGCCAGCACTGAACACGACGCAGTCCGGCCCCGTTTCCCGACCCGCGCGTCTACAATGGCGCATCGCCCTTAGCGGCCTGACACCGCGGTCCGACCGCGCTTGCCCACGACGCGATGCCGCCTTCGCCCTCTCGCGATTCCGAACCCCTGGCCGGCCCGGCCGCCCCGCGCCCGCTGCGCGCGCATTGGCTGGCCGAACTCATCCGCCTGCGTGAAACCCATTGGGGCCCGCTGGACGATGCCGACGCCGTCCGGCGCGTGCGGCAGCTGGATACCGATCTGCCCTCGCGCATCCTGGCCCGCGCCGACCTGCTGGCGCAACGCGAAAACCTCACCCCGATGGTCGATGCCTGGCGCCGCAGCGCGCGCGGCATCCTGGCCGTGCTGTTCGTCCTGGCCCTGTTGTCCGGCATCGGCGTGGCCCTGGGCGCGCTGGGCGATGGGTCGCGCCCCGTCAACGTGCTCTGGGCGCTGGGCGCCTTGCTCGGCCTGCACGCATTGACCTTCCTGCTGTGGCTGGCCAGCTTTCTGCTCAGGCCGTCGGCCGTGACCGGTTTGGGCCGTCTTTGGCTGTGGGCCACCCGCAAGCTGTCGCGCGGTCCCGACGGCGCGCTGGTGCCGCAGGCCCTCCTGAACCTTCTGGCGCGCGCAGGCGCGTTGCGCTGGCTCTTCGGCGCCATCAGCCATCTGTTGTGGCTGACGGCGCTATGCGCCGCGCTGGCCGCCTTGCTGGCGGTGCTGTCCACCGCCAGTTACCGTTTCATCTGGGCCACCACGCTCCTGGCGCCCGACACCTTCGTGGGGCTGACGCAGGCCATCGGCTGGCTACCCGCGCACCTGGGCTTTCCGATGCCAGACGCCGCCATCATCCGCGCCAGCGACGGCGCGCAGACGCTGTCCCCGGACGCGCAGGTGCAGTGGTCGCTGTGGCTGATCGGCGTGCTGGTGGTCTACGGCATCCTGCCGCGCCTGCTGGCGGGCGCGCTGTGCGTGGCCGCCGCGCTGCGGGCCCTGCGCCATTTGCGCGTCGACCCCTTGCTTGCCGGCTTTTCGCCGCTACGCGACCGCCTCGAGCCCCCGGCGCAATCCACTGGCATCGACCGTCCCGTGGACCCGCTGCACGAACCCCGCGTGCGTGGGCCCGCGCTGGCCGGGCTGGCCGGACAACCCGTGATGCTGGGCCTGGAATTGCCCGCCGACCTGGCTTGGCCGCCCGCCGGCGTGCCCGACGGCATCCGGCTGGCCGGCAACCTGGACACGCGGGAAGAACGCAACCGCGTGCTGGACGCGCTGGCCCAGGCCGCGGCGTCGCGCCTGCTGATCGCCTGCGATGCCCGCCAAACGCCTGATCGCGGCACCCTGTCGCTGATCGCGGAACTATCCGCGCACGCGCAAACCACCGGCGTCTGGCTCATCACCCCCCCGTCCCCGGACGAGGCCTCCGGCGCCGGCACGCGCGCCGCCTTGTGGCGCGAACGGCTGCTGGCCCTGGGCCTGGCCGCCGACGCCATCCTGCAATCCCCCGCCGCGCCCCTGGCGTGGCTGGAGTCCGGCCATGGCTGACGGCGTCATCAAGATCGCGGTGGTGGGCCACACCAACACCGGCAAGACCTCGCTGCTGCGCACCCTCACGCGGGACACCGCGTTCGGCCAGGTGGCCGACAGCCCGGGCACCACCCGTCACGTCGAAGGCGCGCGGCTGCGCCTGCAAGGCCGCGCCGTGCTGGAATGGTTCGACACCCCGGGAATGGAAGACAGCATCGCCCTGCTGGAATACCTGGAACGGCTGGACGGCCCCGACGAACGGCTGGACGGGCCGGCGCGCATCCGCCGCTTCCTGGACACGCCCGAAGCCCATGGCCGCTACGAGCAGGAGGCCCGCGTCCTGACGAAAATGCTGGACTGCGACGCCGCCCTGTACGTGATCGACGCGCGCGATCCCGTGCTGGGCAAGCATCGCGACGAACTCTCCATCCTGGCCGCCTGCGGCCGCCCCTTGCTGCCAGTGCTGAATTTCGTGAACGCGCCCGCCCACCGCGCCGACGAGTGGCGTGGCGCGATGGCGCGGCTGGGTCTGCATGCGGTGGTGGAATTCGACACGGTCGCGCCGCCGCTCGATGGCGAACAGCAGCTGTACAGCAAACTGGGGGTGCTGCTGGACCGGCACGCGGACGCACTGGCCCGGTTGGCCGACAGCCTGTCGCTGCAACGCCGTGAACGCCACGCCGCCGCCTACGAACTGCTGGCCGATCTGCTGGTCGACGTCGCAGCGCTGCGCCTGTCCAGCGCCAGCGACGAGCCCGCGCTTGCCGCCACGTCGAACCAGTTGCGCGATCAAGTCCGGCAACGCGAACAGACCTGCGTGAACGCCTTACTGGCGCTCTATAACTTCCGTCCGTCTGATTTTTCGGACGACACGCTGCCCCTGCAAGGCGAACGTTGGGGCATGGACCTGTTCCATCCTCAGGCGCTGAAAGACATGGGCGTGCAGGTTGGCATGGGCGCCGCCGCCGGCGCGATGGCGGGCGCCGCGGTCGACCTGTTCAGCGCGGGCCTCAGCCTGGGCACCGGCATGCTGATCGGCGCGGCGGCCGGCGGGCTTTGGCAAGGCGTCGAAAAGCTGGGCAAGCGCGTGGCCGGCAAACTGCGCGGCTGGCGCGAGATCAGCGTGGACGACGCCGTGCTGCGCTTGCTGGCCCTGCGCCAGCGGCAATTGATCGATGCCCTGGAACGCCGCGGCCACGCCGCGCGCGAGCCATTGAAACTCGCCCTTCCGGATGACGCGGCCTGGCAAAAAGGGCCGTTGCCCGACGCGCTGAAAGAAGCGCGCAGCCGCCCCGAATGGTCGGCGCTGGGCAAGCACTATGAAGACAGCGACCGCAGGAAGCGCATCGTCCACGAGTTGGCGAAAACCCTTGCCGCCACGCCTCGGCCGGATGCATGAATCCGCCGCTGCCCACGCCGTCAAACGCACCATTCAACGCCGACGGCAAGCGCGGACTAACCCCAATCCAAACCGATTGACGCTTAAACGAATCGATCTATAAGATTCGATCTGCATCGGCGCGGTCCGTCCCCGCCATGACATTCACAAGGGGTTGGGTCTATCGTGAAGTCGAAGTCTTCGGCAGTGATTCCCGGCATCGCCCTCCACGACGCGTGCGCAGTCCGCGCCACGCGCCTTCTGGCCCCACGCCGTCTTTCGTCGTAAGCAGCAACGCCATGCCCCGGATCCCGAAGGGGCCGGGGCCCTGTCACTTCTGTCGCGCGATCCGCGCACCACACGGAGCATGAGGGCTATGCGTACTTTTCCCCACCTGAAGCAAGCTGCGCTCGCGGCCGCCGTTGCGGCATCGCTGGCATTCAGCGCCGGCGCGGCCGCCAAGACGTTCCACTGGTCTTATCAAGGCGACGCCACGTCGATGGACCCGATGGCCCTGAACGAGACCTTCACACTGGGCTTCCAAGGCAATATCTACGAGACCCTGGCCGGTTACGACGGCAATCTGAAACTCACCCCGTTGCTGGCCGAAAGCTGGGAAAACCCCGAACCCACCAAATGGGTGTTCAAGCTGCGAAAAGGCGTCAAGTTCCACGACGGTTCGCCTTTCACGGCGGACGACGTGATCTTTTCCTGGAAGCGCAGCCTGACGCCTGGCTCCGACATGAAGGGCTACGGCGCCAAGGCTTCCGACATCAAGAAGGTGGACGACTACACCATTGAAGTCACCACCCCCACGCCCAACCCCATCCTGCCGCGCGAATGGGTGTTCCTGTACATCATGAGCAAGACGTGGGCCGAAAAGAACAAGACCACCGAGGCCACCAACGTCAAGGGCGACAACCAGGGCAACTACGCCAACCTGAACGCCAACGGCACCGGCCCCTTCATGCTGGTCTCGCGCCAGCCCGACGTGAAGACCGTGCTCAAGCGCTATGACGGGTACTGGAACAAGGACATCAAGACCAACGTCGACGAAGTCATCTTCCAGCCGATCACGCAGGAAGCCACGCGCGTAGCCGCGCTGATCTCCGGTGAAATGGACCTGGTGCAGCCCGTTCCCGTGCAGGACTGGAAGCGTCTTGAAGACGCCAAGGGCGTGAAACCGCTGACGGCGCCGGAAGCGCGCGCCATCTTCATCGGCATGGACCAGGACCGCGACGAACTGCTGTTCTCGGACGTGAAGGGCAAGAACCCCTTCAAGGACGCGAAGGTGCGCGAAGCGGTCGTGCTGGCCGTCGACACCAAGGCCATCAACGAGAAAATCATGCGCGGCGCGGCCAAGCCGCTGGGCTCGCTGGTGGCCACCGCCATCAACGGCTATGCCGATTCCTATGGCGCGCCGTACAAGCCCGATCCCGAACGCGCCAAGAAATTGCTGGCTGAAGCGGGCTACCCGAAGGGCTTCACGGTCACCATGGACTGCCCGAACGACCGCTACGTCAACGACGAAAAGGTCTGCCAGGCGGTCGCCGGCATGCTGGCCCGCGTGGGCATCAAGATCAACCTGCTGGCGCAGACCAAGTCCAAGTACTTCGGCAAGATCCTGCTGCAGGCGGGCAACCAGACCAGCATGTACATGCTGGGATGGACGCCCAGCTCCACCGACGCGCACAACGCGCTGCTGAACCTGGCGGCCTGCCGTGACGCGAAGACAGCCGCCGGCCAGTTCAACCTGGGCGGCTACTGCAACAAGAAAGTCGACGACCTGACCAACAAGATCGGCGTTGAAACCGATCAGACCAAGCGCAATGCCATGATCAAGGAAGCCTTCGAGATCGTGCGCACGGATTTCGGCTATCTGCCGCTGCACCAGCAGCCGATGTCGTGGGGCGTGAAGGACAACATCAAGGTCATCCAGCGCGCCGACGACGTGCTGGACCTGCGCGACGTGGTATTGCCGTAACCCGTTACCGTAACCCTGCCTTGATTTCCTGACGATGTGAGCCCCGGATGGCGCAAGCCGTCCGGGCGCGCCCGGCCCAGCCCCGATTCCCGCCATCAACGGAAACGCGGCCCGGCGTTATTTGCAAACGAGGGCACCCGATAATGCTTTCCTTTATTGCGCAACGGCTTATCCAGTCGGTGCTGGTGATGTTGACGGTGGCGCTGATCGCGTTCTCCATGTTCCGCTATGTGGGCGACCCCATCGCCAGCATGGTCGGCCAGGACACCACGCCTGAACAACGCGCGCAGCTGCGCGTCGAGCTTGGCCTGGACGATCCCTTCGTGGTGCAGTTCGCCCGTTTTGTCGGCAATGCCGCGCAGGGCGATTTCGGCATCTCGTACCGCCAGCGCCGTCCCGTCAGCGAACTGCTCGAAGAGCGCATGCCCGCCACGCTGGAACTGTCGTTCGTGTCCGCCGTGATGGCGTTGGCGCTAGGCATCCCGATGGGCATCTACACCGCGCTCAAGCGGCACGGCGTGCTGTCCAAGGCCTTCATGGCGATTTCGCTGGCCGGCATCTCGCTGCCCACGTTCCTGATCGGCATCCTGCTCATCCTGGTCTTCGGCGTGCAGCTGCGATGGCTGCCCAGCTTCGGGCGCGGCGACGTCGTCAGCCTGGGTTGGTGGACGACCGGCTTTTTAACCAAGTCGGGATGGCTGGCGCTGATCATGCCGGCCATCACGCTGGCCCTGTTCCAGATGACGCTGATCATGCGCCTGGTGCGCGCCGAGATGCTGGAGGTGCTGCGCGCCGACTTCATCAAGTTCGCGCGCGCCCGCGGCCTGCCCGAACGGCTGATCAATTTCCGCCACGCCTTGAAGAACACGATGGTGCCCGTCATCACCATCACCGGGCTGCAACTGGGGTCGATCATCGCGTTCGCCATCATCACCGAAACGGTGTTCCAGTGGCCCGGCATGGGGCTGTTGTTCATCCAGGCCATCAGCATGGTGGACATCCCCGTGATGGCCGCCTACTTGGTGCTGATCGCGTTCATGTTCGTTGTCATCAATCTGGTCGTCGACCTGCTGTACTTCGCCGTGGACCCGCGTCTGCGCGTGCAGAGCAAATGAAAAGTTGCCCCCACGCCGCGCCTTCGGCTTGCTGCCCCCCGAGGGGGCGCTTTTTACCTTGGGACGGCCCGGCGGTAAAAAAATGCCCCCACACCGCGCCTTCGGCTTGCTGCCCCCCAAGGGGGCGCTTTTTACCTTGGGACGGCCCTACGGTAAAAAAGGAAATCACATGATTGCTCGCATCACCCCATTGTTTGCGCGCGCCGCGGACAGCGACTTGTGGCACAGCTTCAAGCGATCGCCCGGCGCCATCATCGCCGCCGCCGTCACGCTGGCCATCCTGCTGGGCGCGCTGTTCGCGCCGATCATCGCGCCGCACAATCCCTTCGACCTGGCGTCGCTCAGCATCATGGACGCCAACACGCCGCCGGCCTGGGAAGAAGGCGGCAGTCCCGACTTCCTGCTGGGCACCGACGATCAGGGCCGCGACATCCTGTCGGCCGTGCTGTACGGCTCGCGCGTGTCGTTGCTGGTCGGTTTCGCCTCGGTGCTGTTCTCGATGGTGCTGGGCGTCACGCTTGGCCTCATCAGCGGCTACGCCGGCGGCCGCATCGACAGCTTCATCATGCGCATCGCGGACGTGCAGCTGTCGTTTCCCGCCATCCTGGTCGCGCTGCTGATCGATGGCGTGGCGCGCGGCGTCTTGCCGCGCGACATGCATGACCAGCTGGCGTTGTACGTGCTGATCTTCGCCATCGGCATTTCGGGCTGGGTGCAATACGCCCGCACCGTGCGCGGGTCCACGCTGGTGGAACGCAACAAGGAATACGTGCAGGCCGCGCGCCTCATCGGCATCGGCCCCATCACCATCCTGCGCCGCCACATCCTGCCCAACGTCATGGGACCCGTGCTGGTCATCGCCACCATCCACCTGGCGATCGCCATCATCACCGAGGCCACCCTGTCGTTCCTGGGCGTCGGCGTGCCGGTCACGTCGCCATCGCTGGGCACGCTGATTCGCATCGGCAACAGCTACCTGTTCTCGGGCATGTGGTGGATATCGATCTTCCCCGGCATTGCGCTGGTGGCGCTGGTGCTATCGGTCAACCTGCTGGGAGACTGGCTGCGCGACGCGCTCAACCCCAAGCTGCGCTGAGGACGTCATGGCCCTGTTGAACATTGAAGATATCCGTATTGAATTTCCCAGCCGCCGCGGCACGCTGGTGGCAGTGGACGGCGTATCGCTGTCGCTGGAAAAAGGCGAAATCCTGGGCGTGGTGGGCGAATCCGGCGCGGGCAAATCCACCATCGGCAACGCAGTGATCGGCTTGCTGGAAGCGCCTGGACGGCTGGCCGGCGGGTCGGTGCTGCTGAACGGCGAACGTATCGACACGCTGACACCGGCGCAGAAACGCAAAGTGCGAGGACGCCGCATCGGCATGATCTTCCAGGATCCGCTGACGTCGCTGGACCCCTTGCAGACAGTGGAAAGCCAGTTGGTCGAGACCATGCAGGTGCACCTGAACCTGTCGCATGCCGAAGCCAAAAAACGCGCGGTGCAGTTGCTGGTGCAGGTCGGCATCGACCAGCCCGAACTACGCGTGCAGCAATACCCGCACCAGTTCTCGGGTGGCATGCGGCAACGCGTGGTGATCGCGCTGGCGCTGTGCTGCGAGCCCGAGGTGATCATCGCCGACGAGCCCACCACGGCGCTGGACGTCTCCATCCAGGCGCAGATCCTCGCGCTCCTGAAAAAGCTGTGCCGCGAGGAACAGGTCGGCATGATCATCATCACGCACGACATGGGCGTGATCGCGGACGTGACCGACCGCGTGGCGGTGCTGTACCACGGCAAGCTCGTGGAACAAGGCCCCACCGCCAAGATCCTGGGCGATCCCGACCACCCCTATACCCGCAGCCTGATCTCGGCCGTGCCACGCCCGGACATCAAGCTCAAACGCTTTCCGCTGGTCACCTACATCGAAGACGTGAAGACGCCGTCGCAACCGCTCGACCTGGCCACGCACTGGCTGGGTCAACGGCGCGACTTCGGTGCGAACGCGGGCGCGAACAGCGGCGGACCGCTGGTGCAGGTGCGCGACCTTTCCATGCGTTTCGTGCTCAAGAGCGCGCTCTTCAAACGCAACCAGCGCACGCTGGATGCGGTCAAGCGCGTGAACTTTTCCATCGGCGAAGGCGAGGTCTTCGGACTGGTGGGCGAATCCGGTTCCGGAAAATCCACCGTGGCGCGGTTGATCTCGGGGCTGTACACGCCTTCGGAGGGGTCCGTTACGTTCGGCGGGACCGATCTGACCGCGCTCAAGGGCGAAAAGCAGCTCAACCCCTTCCGGCGCCAGATCCAGATGATCTTCCAGGATCCGTTCTCGTCGCTCAACCCGCGCATGCGCGTGCTGGACATCGTGGCCGAGCCCATCCGCTTTCACAAGCTGGCCGCAAGCGAAGCCGAAGCGCGCCGCATCGTGGCCGACCTGCTGGACATGGTGGGCCTGGGCGACCGAGCGGCCGAACGCTTCCCGCACGAATTCTCGGGCGGGCAGCGCCAGCGCATCTGCATCGCCCGCGCGCTGGCCACGCGACCGCGCTTCCTGATTTGCGACGAACCCACGTCCGCGCTTGACGTGTCCATCCAGGCGCAGATCCTGAACCTGTTGAAAGACCTGCAGGAAGAGCTGGGGCTGACCATGCTGTTCATCAGCCATGACCTGCCCGTGATCCGCCAGATGTGCGACCGCGTCGGCGTGATGCGCTACGGCGAACTGCTGGAAGTGGCCGAAACGGAAAGCCTGTTCGACCATCCGCAACACCCCTACAGCCAACACCTGCTGGGATTGATGCCCCGCCTGCAATCGATGTCCCGCGAGGGACTGGACGTGGTGGAAGGTTGACTCCCGAGCGCAACCGGAGCAAGACATGACGGCGACACGACAGACCCTCTTCATCGGCGGACAGGTATTCGACGGCGAGGGCAAGATGCGGCAAGGCCACGGCGTGCTGGTCGAAGGCCAGCGGGTGGCGCGCGTGGCGCCGGCGGGCGAATTCGAAGGCTACGCCGGCGCGCGGGTCAACACGGCCGGCATGACGCTGATGCCCAGCCTGGCGGATTGCCATGTCCACCTGGTCTACACCGGCGGCGCCGACCCCAATGCGCAACTAAGCAAGCAAGGCCCCGCCCAGATCACGCTGACCGCGCTGGAGAACGCCCAGGCCAGCCTGCGCGGCGGCGTCACGGCGCTGCGTGACTGCGGAGGCAAGGACTATCTGGAATTCGGCGTGCGCGACGCGATCGCGCGCGGCGTGTTCCCCGGCCCCACCATCAAGGCATCGGGCCGCATCATCTGCATGACCGGCGGGCACGGCAACCGCATCGGCCGCATCGCCGACGGCTGTGAAGACGTGATCAAAGCCGTGCGCGAACAGGTGCATGCCGGCTGCGATCTGGTGAAGATCATGGCGACCGGCGGCGTCATGACGCCCGGTGTCAGCCCGATGGATGCGCACTACAGCTTCGACGAAATGAAGGCGGGCGTGCATGAGGCCAAGCGTTTCCGCAAAAGCACCGCCAGCCACGCGCAGGGCACGCAAGGCATTCTGAACGCGGTCCGCGCCGGCATCGATTCGATCGAGCACGGCATCTTCATGGACGACGACTGCCTGCGCGAAATGCTGGAGGCGCAGACGTATCTGGTGCCCACCATCGCCGCCGTGCGCAACATCATCGCCAACGCCGACAACGGCATTCCGGCCTATGCCGTGGAAAAGGCCCGGGCAGTGGAACAGCGGCACCGCGAGTCATTCCAGATGTACTACAAGGCAGGCGGCCGGATCGCGATGGGCACGGATGCCGGCACGCCATTCAATCTGCACGGCGAAAACGCCATGGAACTGGCCTACATGGTGGAATTCGGCATGACGCCGGTGGACGCGCTGATCGCCGGCACGTCGCGCGGCCATGATCTGATGGGCCTGGACCAGCACGGCATCATCGCCGAGGGCAAGGTCGCCGACCTGTTGCTGGTGCAAGGCGACCCCACGGAAGACATCCTGAAGGCGGCCGACAAGCGCTTCCATGTGGCGGTGCTGCGCAACGGGGAACTGGCGGCGGGCGCCTTGCCGTTCTAGCAACCGCTTTTCCATCTCGGGACGGCCCAGCGATAAAAAAGCCGCCGTGCCCATCGGCGCGGCGGCTTTTTTCGTTGCGTGGATTGACGTGCCCGCGCCTTAGCGCGCGCCACCCATCGCGCCGCTCATGACCATCATCAGGAACTGCTCGACCGGCATCTTCTTGCCGTTGAAGTCGACCTGACCGTCGGCGTAGTTCAGGTACGAGACGATGTTGTTGTTCTCGACCTTGGCCATGCCCATCGCGGCTGCCATGGTGCCGACCATTTCGGCCTGGCCCTTGGCGGTCTGGGCGGCTTGCTCGGCCGGCACGCCGCGCATCTGCGGTTCGATGGCCATCAAGTCGCTCAGGTTGCCCTTGGACAGCACCACCTTGGCGTCCAGCTTGCGCACCGCCTGCGTCAGCGTATCCGCGAATTCACCGTCCATCGAAGCCGGCTTGGTCAGATCCAGGTTCAGGTTGAACGTGGACGTGCCGTTGGCCGTGCGGACTTCCAGCGGCGACACCGCCAGGGTCGGGTTGCCAGCCAGCAACAGCCCGACGTTGGTCTTCAGGATCTGCTGCTCTTCCGGCGTGAACTGCGGCGTCTGCTCTTCACCCTTGCTTTGCATCATGCGGCGCGAAGCGGCTTCGTAGACGTCGTTCAGCGCCTTGAACGCCTTGGAGTCCAGCTTCTGCAGGTCGATGGCCAGCTTCATGCCGGCCATGTCCTTGGCCTGCACGTTGATCATGCCGAAGTCCAGGGCCATCTTGGCGCCCATCAGCGAATTGGCTTCCGTCACGTCCACGGCAATCGTCGTGTCCTTGAACTGAACGGGCGGCTTTTCCTTCGACGTGATCGTCCAATCCTTGAACGTCACTTTCTGGCTGCCCACGTACATGTCGTTGGAAGCCGGGGTCATGTCGCTGGTCAGCGTGATGCCTTGCAGGGCCATGCTGACGATGTCGCTGTTTTCCGATTGACCGGACAGCACCAGCTTGTCCGTCTTCAGGTCGAACACGCCATGGTCGGTGCCCGTGGCGTATTCGACGTTGCCCGTCATGCCCGAGAAGCTCAGGTTCGTGTCGCCCTTGGCCACTTCCACCGGCGCCAGGTTGAACTTGCCCGTGATGTTCTTGGCGTAGCTGACGCTGTAGTGGCCGGTCAGCGGCGTGGCGCCCTTGGCGGCGGCGAACCATTCCTTGACGGCCGGGGTCTCTTCCAATGCGAAGTCGCTGGCCACCATGGCCGGCATGAAGGCGCCGGTCTTCAGGTTGGACAGGGGCAGGGGGCCGTGGCTCAGGTGCTCGACGAACAGCACGTCGCGGTCTTCGGCCGGCTTGCCGTCAGCGGCGGGCAGGGTGAACTTCACGCGGTAGCGCGCGGTGGACGAGAAGACGCCACGTTCGAACGACACCAGCTCGACCTTGGAGCCGATGCCCCACTTGTCGCTCAGCGTCTTCAAGCTGTCGTTGGCGTTCGTGATCGATTGATTGACGAAGTCCTCGGCCTTCTGGCCCGTGTACCAGGCCGTGCCGGTCCACACCGCGCCCAGGACAACAACGACACCCACTAATGCCGACTTCTTCATAGCGATCCTTTATTCTTCAAATGGATATAAGCGCACGGATTATAGGGAGTGCCGCCTAGGGAAAACACTTATTTCGTGCATAGGCGATGCAATATGTTACGTGGTGATACCGCCCCGGTAAAAAAAACCCCCGGTGCTGCACTGCCACATCAGCTACAATCGCCCTGTGTGCTTTGCCAATCTGCACACGTCCGCTAGGCCCTTCGCTGCCAAGCTTCGCCCATCAGGGCGCTTCCCTTTTCTCCTTATTCGTCCGCCTGGATTGGAGTCTCTCAACTTGAGCGACGGGCTGCCGCTGGAGTTGTTTTGACTACCTCTTCCCCTTTTGCCGACCTCGGGCTGGCTGATTCCCTGTTGCGCGCTATTGCCGATACCGGCTACACCGCACCCACCCCCATTCAAGCCCAAGCCATTCCGCAAGTGCTGAAAGGCGGCGACCTGCTGGCCGCCGCACAGACCGGCACCGGCAAGACCGCCGGCTTCACGCTGCCGATCCTGCACCTGCTGATGCAGCAGAAGCCGGAACTGCGCAAGCCTGGCCGCCCCCGCTGCCTGATCCTGACCCCGACGCGCGAATTGACCGCGCAGGTCGCGGAATCGGTGCAGACCTACGGCAAGTACACCTCGCTGACGTCCATGGTGATGTTCGGCGGCGTCAATATCAACCCCCAGATCTCCGCGCTGCGCAAGCCGCTGGACATCCTGGTGGCCACCCCCGGCCGTCTGCTGGACCACTGCGGCCAGAAGACGGTTGACCTGTCGGGCGTGGAAATCCTGGTGTTGGACGAAGCCGACCGCATGCTGGACATGGGCTTCATCCGCGACATCCGCAAGATCCTTGCGCTGCTGCCCAAGCAACGCCAGAACCTGCTGTTCTCGGCCACGTTCTCGGACGAAATCCGCACGCTGGCGCGCGGCGTCCTGAACAACCCGGGCGAAGTCTCGGTCACCCCGCGCAACACCGCCACCGAACTGGTCACCCAGACGGTGCACATGGTGGAACAGCATCACAAGCGCGACCTGATCAGCCACATCATCCGCGAAAGCGGCTGGCACCAGGTGCTGGTGTTCACGCGTACCAAGCACGGCGCCAACCGCCTGGCTGAAAAGCTGGTCAAGGACGGCCTGACCGCCGCCGCGATCCACGGCAACAAGAGCCAATCCGCCCGCACCCGCGCGCTGGCCGGCTTCAAGGACAGCACCGTGACCGTGCTGGTCGCGACCGACATCGCTGCCCGCGGCCTGGACATCGACCAGTTGCCCCAGGTCGTGAACTTCGAACTGCCCAACGTGCCGGAAGACTACGTGCATCGTATCGGCCGCACGGGGCGCGCTGGCGCCACCGGCGCCGCGGTCTCGCTGGTCGACAACAGCGAAATCAAGCTGCTGAAAGACATCGAGCGCCTGATCAAGAAGACGATCGAGCGCAAGCCCGTCGAAGGCTGGACGCCGTCGCCCACCAGCGCCGCCGCGTTCGAACGCCAGGAACGCGATGAAGACGCGCGCAGCCCGCGCGGCGGCAATCGCAATGGCGGCGGTGGCCGTGGCGGCAACGCCGGCCGCGGCAACGGTGGCGGCAATGCCGGTGCCGGCCGTTCGCGCCCCGCGCAAGGCCAGCCGCGCGCCGCTGCTGGCGGCCGTGCCCCCGCGCCGGCCCGTGCCGGCGGCGAAGGCCGCGCCAATGGCGGCCCGCGCGACGGCAAGCCTGCTGATCGTCCGGCCCACGCCGGCCGCGGCGAAAGCCGCCCGCAGCAAAGCCAGCGCCGTCCGGAAGGGGCTGCTCCCCGGCCGGCTCAGGGGCGCCCCGCAGGCGGCCCGCGCGCGGCGTTGCTGGGCAAGTAACACCAAGCAGGTAATATCACCGACACCCCGAATCCTGCGATCCAAGGACCCGCGCCATCATGCCCTTATCCACCTGGTTGACGTTCTTCCTGGCCTCCTGGGCCATTTCGTTCTCACCCGGGGCGGGCGCGATCTCCGCGATGTCCTCTGGCTTGAAGTACGGCTTCGCACGCGGCTACTGGAACACGGCCGGCCTCATCATGGGCATCCTGTTCCAGTTTGTCGTCGTGGCCGTGGGGTTGGGCGCGGTGCTGGCTACGTCCGAAATGGCCTTCAATGTGGTCAAGTACCTGGGCGTGGCCTACCTGATCTACCTGGGCGTGCGCCAGATCCGCACCGATGCCGCGCCTGTCGCGGTGGATGCGGGCGATCCCAAGCAGGCGTCGATCCGGGAACTCGTCATGCGCGGGTTCCTGATCAACACCATGAACCCCAAGGGCACGGTGTTCCTGCTGGCCGTGGTGCCGCAATTCGTGGACCCGGCGCTGGCGCTGACGCCGCAGTACGCGGCGCTGGCCGGCACGCTGGCCTTCACCGATCTGGTCGCCATGGGCGTGTATACGCTGCTGGCGGCGCGCGTGCTGCGCCTGTTGCGCGACGCCAAGCACATCCGCTGGATGAACCGCACCTTCGGGTCGTTGTTCATCCTGGCCGGCGTATTCCTGGCGTCGTTCCGCCGCCATTCCTGAATCTTCATGCGCGGGGCACGTGCCGGCAACGGCGCGTGCCCCGCGCTTTTCATGCAAGAAGCCGGACCGCGCCGGCCTAACAAGCGGCGTTAAGTACAATCCCCCGACCATGAATATCCCTCAAGAAGTTGCGCGGCGCCGAACGTTCGCGATCATTTCCCACCCTGACGCGGGCAAGACGACGCTGACCGAAAAGCTGTTGCTGTTCGCAGGCGCGATCCAGATCGCCGGCAGCGTCAAGGCGCGCAAAGCATCCCGCCACGCCTCGTCCGACTGGATGGAAATCGAAAAGCAACGCGGCATTTCCGTGGCGTCTTCGGTGATGCAGATGGAATACCGCGACTGCGTCATCAACCTGCTCGACACCCCGGGCCACCAGGACTTCTCCGAAGATACCTACCGGGTGCTGACGGCGGTGGATGCCGCGCTGATGGTGATCGACGCCGCCAACGGCGTCGAACCGCAAACCATCCGCCTGCTGCAGGTCTGCCGCGCGCGCAACACGCCCATCATCACGTTCATCAACAAGATGGACCGCGAAGTGCGCGAGCCGCTGGAACTGCTGTCGGAAATCGAAGGCCACCTGGGCATGGACGCCGTGCCGTTCTCGTGGCCGGTCGGCATGGGCAAGGCGTTCGGCGGCGTGTTCGATATCCGCCGCGACCGCATGCGCGTGTTCCGTCCGGGCCAAGAACGCCGTTCGGACAACGATGACGTCATCGAAGGCCTGGCCAACCCCGAAATCGCCCGTCGTTACGGCTCGGCGTTCGAGCAGGCCAGCGGCGAGATCGAGCTCATCAACGAAGCGGCGCCCGCCTTCGACCGCGAACAGTTCCTGGCCGGCAAGCAGACCCCCGTGTTCTTCGGCTCGGCCATCAACAACTTCGGCGTGCAGGAAGTGCTGGACGCGCTGGTCGACCACGCGCCGCCCCCGGGCCCCCGCATGGCGCTGCAACGCGAAGTGCTGCCCGAAGAGCCCAAGTTCACCGGCGTGGTGTTCAAGGTGCAGGCCAACATGGACCCGGCGCACCGCGACCGCGTCGCCTTCGTGCGCGTCAGCTCGGGCCGCTTCGAGCGCGGCATGCGCTTGAAGGTGGCCCGCACCAACAAGGAAATGCGGCCCAATAACGTGGTGTCTTTCCTGTCCCAGCGGCGCGAGCTGCTGGACGAGGCCTATGCCGGCGACGTGATCGGGATCCCGAACCACGGCGTGCTGCAATTGGGCGACGTGCTGACCGAAGGCGAAACGCTGCAATTCACGGGGCTGCCGTTCTTCGCTCCCGAACTCTTCCAGGCGGTCGAAGTGAAGGATCCGCTGCGCACCAAGCAACTGCGCACCGGCCTGACCCAACTGGGCGAAGAAGGCGCCATCCAGGTGTTCCGTCCCGAGGCCGCAGGCGGCTCGCTGCTGCTGGGCGCGATCGGCCAGCTGCAGTTCGAAGTGGTCGCCCACCGCCTCAAGACCGAGTACGGCGCGGACGCCCGGATGCTGCCTTCGCGCTACACAATGGCACGTTGGATTACGTCTGAAAACCCCAAGGCGTTGCGCAAGTTCATGGATGCCAATGCGGCTCATATCGCCTATGATGTGGTCGATGCGGCGGCGTTTTTGATCAGTTCCCCTGCGCAGTTGCGCGTAGCCGAGGATCTGTATCCCGAAGTGAAATTCCATGCAATGCGCGAACACGGCGGCAAGGTATTCGGGGACAAGGCGTAGACCCGTTCGGGTCCCGCACGGCAGATGAGGGTAGCAATGTCTTGGCGTTTATTATTCGCAACGCTCCTGATCGCGCTTGGCGCGTCGGCCTGGGGCGGAATTCAATTGGGTGACTGGCTGGTGGCGCATGCGCCGCCCGCCGCACCGGCTCCTGGGCAGGACGCCGCGGCTTCGCAGCAACCTGTCCTGGACGCCAATGGGCGCCCGTACGTGGCGCAGCCTCCTCAACCCCGCATCGACGGCACGCTCGGCGTTCCCGACAAGCCCGCAGATCGCGAATGGCAGGTCAATACGGTGTCACTGTTCGACACCGTCAGCGATCCCGCCGTGAAGCTCTCGCGCGAACGCATCACGCCGGAACAAGCCCGCGAAATCGCAGCGTCCTCTGAAGTGCCGCTGCCATCGGGCACGTCCGATGTCAGCACGCTGGACCTGCAGGTGCCCGGCACGTCCACCGCCATCAACGGCGGCCAGGCGCAGGCCGGCGGCTACGGCACGCCGCAAATGGTGCAGGCGCCCCCGCCGCCGCCCAATACGGCGCTCAGCCCCGGCGCGCCCGGCTGGCAAGACGCTCTCAAGCGCGAACTGGCGCAATGCGCCTCGCAAGGCTTCTTCGACCGCCCGTCGTGCTCGTGGGCCGCTCGCAACAAGTACTGCGGGCCGAACCGCGCATGGGGCACGATGGCCGAATGCCCGGCCCGCCCGCAATAACAAAAGAACCAAAAGGCCCCCACGCTGCGCACGCTACGCGCGCTTGCTGCCCCCCGAGGGGGCGCTTTTGCCTTGGGACGGCCCAGCGGCAAAAGAGTGCCCCCACGCTACGCGGCCAAAAAAAATGGCGCCCCGAGGGGCGCCATTGCTTTGGCCGGAACGTTTATTCGGGCACGGACATCTGGCTTTGCAGGTAGTTCTGGATACCGACCTTGTCGATCAGGTCGATCTGCGTTTCCAGGTAGTCGATGTGCTCTTCGGTGTCGTCCAGGATGTCCTGGAACAGATCGCGCGAGACGTAGTCGCGCACCGATTCGCAATAGGCGATGGCTTCCACGACGGTGGCATGCGCCGCCTGTTCGAGCTTCAGGTCACAGGCCAGCAGTTCGGGCACGTCTTCACCGATCAGCAGCTTATGCAGGTCTTGCAGGTTGGGCAGGCCGTCCAGCATGAAGATGCGCGCGATCAGGCGATCAGCGTGCTTCATTTCACCGATGGATTCTTCGTACTCGTGCTTGCCCAGCTTGTCGAAGCCCCAATGGTTCAGCATGCGGGCATGCAGGAAATATTGGTTGATGGCCGTCAGTTCGTTGGTCAGTTGCTTGTTCAGGAACTGGATGACGGTTTTGTCGCCTTTCATAATGGACTCCTTGCAGTCAGGCGCGACGCAAATGCATCGCGACAAAGGAGCGCACGATGCCGCGCGTACGCAACCCCGGCAGACTACCATCAGCCGGAGGGCCGCGCCTAGCCTTGCGCTGCATTTGGTAAACCGCTTTAGAACCGCTACAAGAAAGCGACAAGCCAATGAGAATGAGTATGCGTACTTGATGGCTTGCAGGCGCAAGACAAGCGTTATGCGGCCTGTACGCAAGCGGTGCGGGCAGATCTGTCGCGATATCGGCGCGCAACCCGCGCCGGCAGGCATCAACGGCCGGTCAAAACCGGCCCGGAACTTGGCCGCGGCGCAACGTTGCATATCGGCAACCCGAAACGCGATTGTGGCCGTGCATGGCTCAGACAGCTTTGCGCGTGGTCAACCAGATGCCGAAGGCGATGGGAACGATGCCCAGCAGATCCAGCCATGACACCGGTTCGCGCAGCACGAGCCATCCGAACAACAAGCCCAACGGCGGCATCAGGAAGTGCAGCGCGCTGGCCGACGTGGCGCTGGCGCGGCCAAGGATCATGAACCACAGGTAATAGCCGCCCATCGACACGGCGACGATCATGTAGGCCATGCTCCATGCCAGGCTGGCGGTCAGGCGTGCATCGCCCAGGCTCTCGCTCATCAGCGCGAACGGCAGCAGGGCGACGGCGCCGGCCAGCGACTGGATACCCGTCGATGCCCACAGCCCCGCCGTCGGTTTCAAGAGTTTGTAGAGCAAGGTGCCCGCCACCAGCGCCATCAGGCCGCCCGTCACCAACAAGGTGCCGTGGATGTCTTCCTGCATGCCGCTCAACCGCGATCTCAGCACCAGCGCCACGCCAGCCAGTCCCAGGCACAGCCCCGCCAGCTTGCGCCACGAGAGACGCTCGCCCAGCACCGGCCCGGCCAACACGCCGATCAGCAACGGGTTGGTGCTGATCAGCACGGCGGTAAACGCGGACGACACCGTGGTCATCCCCGTCCAGCTCAAGCCAAGGTACAGCGCGTTGTTCAACACACCCAGCAGGATCAGCGACGCGAGGTCGCGGCGGCTGGGCCATTTCCCCTGGCGGCCGGCTGCGGCGATTCCAAGCATCAACGCGCCGGCGATCAAAAATCGGATCGTCAGCAGCGTCAACGGCGGACAGTCCCGCACCGCGATCTTGGCCGCCGCGAAGGCCGAACTCCATAGAAAGCAGAAGGCGGCGATTGGCACCCAGCTGATTCCCGGCGCGCCGTTGGCGGTCGGGGTGGCGGAAACGGCGGGCGAGGTGGCCTTCATCGGGGTTCCATGAGAGCGGGACGCCACGCATGCCGCGTGGAGCAGGCATTCTGCGCGCCCCGTCCGCCGGGCGCAACCCGTCATCCGGCGCCAGCGGGTGGCGGCACGGGCCAGGGAAATTCAGTCAAACAAGGGGGATATTGCGGGAAGAAAACGACGCGGCCCGCTGCAGAACGGCAGCGAGCCGGGAAAGACGGCTAATGCTTAACCTGCGGCGACCAGCGGGATGGGGAAGCTGCTGTGGTTGGCAGCGGCACCCGACTCCACCAGCGCGGCTGGCGCATTGACCGGAACGGCGATGGAACGGACGTCGCATACGCTGGAGCAGCGGCCGCCCGGCAGGTATTCGGCGGCGGTTGCCGCACAGCAGCCGCAGCACGTGGCTACGCCCAGCTCGAATTGCAGGTCGGACAGCGTCGTCGCGCCCCCGTCCACGCTGGCGCGGACTTGGCGTTCGGTGATGGCATTACATACGCAAATGTACATGCGAATGATTATCGAAAATTATCAACCGGATGACAAGCCCCTTGCACAATAAATTTGCAACGGACTCTTGTCGCGCAAGCCCTTGAAACAAAGGACGAATTCTTAAAGATTCGTCCCTTATTTCAGCGCGCCGAGGCCTGGGCCTTGCGCAGCGTCGCGGGGGCTATCCGCAGCGCTTCGCGGTACTTTGCCACCGTCCGGCGGGCAATCACTATCCCCTGATCGGCCAGTTTTTGCATGATCTGGCTGTCGGACAACGGCTTGGCGCGGTTCTCATCCGCGACCATCTGGCGGATGAAGGTCTGCACCGCCGTGGCCGACGTGGCGTCGCCGCCATCGGTGGATACGCCCGCGCCAAAAAAACGCTTGAGCTCCAGCGTGCCAAACGGAGTGAGCATGTACTTCTGCGTTGTGGCGCGTGAAATGGTCGATTCGTGCAAGCCGAGCTCGCCCGCGATGTCCTTCAGGATCAGCGGCCGCATGGCGGCGGGCCCCTGGCTGAAAAACGCGGTCTGGCGCTCGACGATGGCCTGGGACACCCGCAGGATGGTGTCGAAACGTTGTTCGACGTTGCGGATCATCCATTTGGCCTGCTGCAACTGGGATTGCAGGCCGGCGTGGGCGGATTCCTTCTGGTTGCCCAGCATTTGCGCATACAACCCGTTGATCTGCAGCCGCGGCACGGCGGCGCTGTTGAGCGTGACCTGCCACCCGCGCCGCGTCTTGCGCACGATGACGTCCGGCACCGCGTAGTCGGCGGCCGGCACCGTCCAGGCGCGCCCGGGGCGCGGCTCCAACCGCAAGATAAGGGAGTGGGCGGCTCGGAAGGTCGCGTCGTCGCAGCCCACCGCCGCACAGAGGCGCGCGGCGTTGCCGGTGGCCAACAAGGGCAGGTGCTGCGTGCAGATCTGGCGGGCGCACGCCAGGACGGCGGGATCGGCCGCTTCCGGCAGGCGGGTCAGGTCGGGGTTGCGCAATTGCAACACCAGGCATTCGGCCATGTCGCGCCCGCCGATACCGGGCGGGTCGAAAGATTGCAGCAACGACAGCGCCGCGCGCAGTTCGTCGATATCGGGTTCGGTATCGGCGGGCAACCAGCCCAGAATCTCTTCCAGCGGCGATCCCAGGTAGCCGTTTTCGTCCAGCTCGTCGATCAGCAGTGTCGCCAGCACGACGTCGCGGGGCGCCGCGCGCGTCAGCATCAACTGCCCCAGCAGGTGTTCGCGCAAGGTATCCGGCCGCGCCGTCTCGGGCGGGCCGGAATCGTCATCGGAATAGACCCCGCCCGAACCGGGCATTTCATCCACCGGCGTCTCACGCTCCGCGGCGGGCTCGTCGTCCTGCACGGACGATTCGCGCTCGGATTCGGCCTGCGCCTCCGCTGCGGGGGTATCGTCTTCACGCTCCAGCAGCGGATTGTCCGCGAGCACTTGCGAGATCTCGGCCTCAAGGTCGAGCGTAGACAACTGCAACAATCGTATCGATTGTTGTAGCTGTGGGGTCAGCGTCAGATGCTGACCAGGTCGCAGTTCTAAAATTGGGCGGGTCATAGGTACAATATTTTGCATGATGAATCTGACTTCGCCCGCAAGCGTTCGCCAGGACAGCCGACTTATCGGCCAAACCCTGCTCAAATTGGCGCTTCCCCGACTCGTTGTGCGCGCGATAGTCATCGCTGTCGCCGTCGTCCTCTGGTATCTGGTTGCCTCCTGGGTACTCGACTTCGGCAAACGCATGAACTACGACTTCCTGCATTCCCTGGGCCAGCCGACCATGGACATGGTGCAGAAGGTCAACCCGTACATCTGGTGGGTCGTGACCGGCATCTGGTCGCTGATCGTCTTTTTCTCGGTCAAGGCCTGGTTCTCGGCCAGCCTGGCGTCGGGCGCGGCCACGCCGGTCGGTACCGACGTGCTGGCCGACCTGGCGCCGAACCTGTCCGAGGAATCGCTGGGCGTGCTGCGCTGGACCTGGGGCGACCGCCAAGAACCCTTCACGGTTGGTGATCTGCGTCGCGCATTGTCTGAAATTCGCCACAATCGCATCGGCAAGATCGCCATGGTGGCCGAACAGGCGCAGATCCTGGAAGGTTCCGCCACCCGCCCCAACCGCGATCCGCGCGATGACGGCCGCCGGGAACCCCTGGCCGCGCCGCGCGCCGACGTCCGCGGCGAAACCCGTGGCGACCGCTACGTCGAGCCCCGGATCGGTCCCGCCCGCTAAACGCCACGCACTTTCCTGATTCCAGGCCGCCCACGGGCGGCCTGTTTGTTTCAGTCGCCTGCCAGCCGGGCCGCCCTATACTGCCCCTCCAGGCTCGCGCAACCGCAGCCGCGCACACAAATAAAACGCTACCGGCAGCCGAGACCTGCCGGATGCGCGGCCAGCCCCTGGAGCCGTACCCATGTTTCGCACCCCCGTCCGCTACGCCACCGGCTTGCTGATGGCCTGTTCGGCCGCCTTCGCCGCCACACCGGCGCTGGCCGCCTGGCCCGATAAACCCATCACGTTCGTCGCCCCTTTCAGCGCGGGCGGCGCCAACGATCTGGTCGCGCGCATCATCGCGAAAGCGGTGGGCGCGACCCTGCACCAGACGGTCATCGTCGAAAATCGTCCCGGCGCGGGCGGCGTCGTGGGCGCCGCCCATGTGGCGCGCAGCGAGGCCGACGGCTACACCTATCTGGTCGGCAGCAATGGCACCGTCACCAACAGCCTGATCCGCGCGGACCAGCCCTACAAGGACGAAGCGCTGACGCCCGTCGCGTTGCTGTCGATCACGCCATCCGTCATCGTGGCCAACCCCTCCAATCCGGCCAAGGACTTGAAGGACTTCGTCCAGCGCGCCAAACAGGCCAAGACCGACCGCATCACGTTCTCGACCGCTGGCAACGGCAGCACGCCGCATTTCGTGGCGGAAATGGTGAAAGAAGCCACGGGTCTGCCGATCGAGCCGATCGCCTACAAAAGCGGCTCGGAAGGCGTGACTGCCGTGATCGGCAACCAGGTCGACGCCACCTCCGAAGCCAGCATCGTGACGCTGCCGCTGATCCAGAGCGGCAAGCTGAAAGCGCTGGCCACGACGTGGGACAAGCGCATGGCCAGCGCGCCGGACATCCCCACCACCGCGGAAGCCGGCTTTCCCACGGTCCGCATCGGCCACTGGGCCGGCTTGTTCGCGCCCGCCGGCACGCCGGCCGAGGTACTGGACAAGATGAACGCGGCGGTCGAGAAATCCCTGCAGTCCAAAGAAGTGAAGGATGCGTTGAGCCAGAGCAGCATCGAGCCGGGCGGTGGCTCGCGCGCAAGCTTCGTGGAGTTCGCCGCCAGCGAGCGCGAACGTCTGGGTAAAGTCGTGAAAAACGGCCACATGCAAACCCAGTGAATCTGCGATGAAGCACACGGCGGGGCCATCCGCCCCCCGTTTTCCAGGACTTTTTCGTTTGCGCTCCAGCGCAAAGTATGTTTGACTAGCAACCTATGGCCGCACACCGCACCTCCCTCGCGATTGCCACCGGACGCTCCGCCGCTCCGGTTGCCGGCCTGCGCGCTCGCTCCTCCTCGTTTGCCGCGCTATCGCTATACCTACCGATCGGTTGCCGGGCCTAGTGTCCCCGTGGTAGCTCGGCAGCCACGCTTGCCACACGCGATTTCCCCCTTTTATTTGTGAATCCTGCCGGTCAATCACGGCAAACCCTGGCACCAGACCGTCATCCGGTCACAAATGCCGCCGAGAGTAGTGCTCCCGGGATTCAAAAGAAACCGATCAAGGTGTAGTCATGATGCTTGCCAACCCCGCTACCAAATACGTCCCCTTCGCGCCTTTTACCCGCGACTTCTCCGAACGCACCTGGCCCAGCCGCCGCATCACCAAGGCGCCGATCTGGATGAGCACGGACTTGCGCGACGGCAACCAGGCGTTGATCGAGCCGATGAGCGTCGAGCGCAAGGTCCGCTTCTTCGAACAGCTCGTGAAGATCGGCTTCAAGGAAATCGAAGTGGGCTTCCCGTCCGCCTCGCAGACCGATTTCGACTTCGTCCGCAAGCTCATCGACGAAAAGCGCATCCCGGATGACGTGACCATCATCGTGCTGACCCAGTCGCGCGAAGACCTGATCAGCCGCACCGTGGAAGCTGCGGCGGGCGCCAAGCAAGCCATCGTCCACATGTACAACGCGTGTGCGCCGGCCTTCCGCAAGGTCGTGTTCAACATGTCCAAGGACGAGATCAAGACCATCGCCACGACCGGCACGCGCCTGATCAAGCAATACACCGCGCAGCGTCCGGAAACCATGTGGAGCTACGAGTACTCGCCCGAAGTGTTCAGCACGACTGAACCCGAATTCGCGCTGGAAGTCTCGGATGCCGTGGCCGACGTCTGGCAACCGACGCCCGACCACAAGATGGTGCTGAACCTGCCCGCCACGATCGAGGCCACCAGCCCCAACCTGTACGCCGACCAGATCGAGTGGATGCACAAGAACCTGGCGCGCCGCGACAGCATCGTGCTGAGCGTGCACCCGCACAATGACCGCGGCACCGCTGTTGCCGCCGCCGAATTCGCCGTGATGGCCGGCGCCGACCGCATCGAAGGGTGCCTGTTCGGCAGCGGCGAACGCACCGGCAACGTCGACCTCGTCACGCTGGCCCTGAACCTCTACACGCAGGGCGTGCACCCGGGGCTGGACTTCTCGGACATCGACGAAGTGCGCCGCTGCGCCGAATACTGCAACCAGTTGCCGGTGCACCCGCGCCATCCGTACGCCGGCGACCTGGTCTTCACCGCGTTCTCGGGTTCGCACCAGGACGCCATCAAGAAGGGCCTCGCGCTGCAACAGCCGGACGCGGTCTGGGAAGTGCCTTACTTGCCCATCGACCCCGCCGACCTCGGCCGCAGCTACGACGCCGTCATCCGCGTGAACAGCCAATCAGGCAAGGGCGGCGTGTCGTACCTGCTTGAGCAGGAACACGGCCTGGTCTTGCCGCGCCGCTTGCAGATCGAATTCAGCCGCGCCATCCAGCGCGTGACGGACGAGACCGGCCGCGAAGTCACCGCCGACGACGTGCACACCATCTTCAACCGCGAGTACCTTGAACAGAAGGCGCCGTGGAAGCTGATCCGCCACCGCATCGACGGCAATCCGTCGGCCGGCGAAGGCCAGCACTTCAGCATCGAAGCCGAACTCGAATACAACGGCGAACGCCGCATCGTGACGGGCAAGGGCGACGGCGCCATCTCGGCCTTCGTGGCCGCGCTGGACGTGCCCGTGCGCATCATGGACTACCACGAGCACGCCATCGGCACCGGCACCGACACGCGCGCCGCCTCGTATGTGGAATTGCGCGTTGGCGAATCCAGCACGGGCTTCGGCGTGGGCATCGACCGCGACATCGTGACGGCCTCGTTCCAGGCCGTGCTGAGCGCCGTCAACCGCCACATCAACGCGGGCGCCGTGACGGCGGCCGAGCAGGAAGCCGCCGAGGCCGCGTGATCCGCATGCCGGCATGACTTGAAGCGCCCGCCGCAAGCCCGAAACATGGGCTTGCGCGCCCCGGAAGACACACCGCTTTTCCGCGAGGCCCGGCCAAAAAAAAAGCCCACCGTACCTGGTGGGCTTTCTGTTTTCAGCCGCGAGGCCACATGTCCGACGCGCCAATATCGGGCGCGTTAGCGGCCAGCAGGCGCTCGTGCACCCAGGCGGCCACCGCCAGGGTGCGGTGGTCGTCGTAGCGTTGCCCGACCACCTGCAGCCCCACGGGAAGGCCTTGCGGGCCGGTCGCGAAAGGCAGGTTCAGGCACGGCAAACCGAACAGGGTCCAGGCGCGCGAAAACTGCGGGTCGCCCGTGCCCAGGTCAGCGAAGGGCGCTTCGCCCGCGGCGCTGGGCGCCAGCAGCACGTCGAAATCCTGGAACCAGCCGTTCACGCGGGCGCGCGATTCCTCGGCGCGGGCCAGATTCCTGATATGTTCCTCGGCCGTGATCTGCGCGCCGGCTTCCAGCACCGCCTGGATCTTGGGGCTGAGCTGGCTGGCGTGTTCCAGGCGTTCGTAGGCAAGCGACTGCGAGGCCTCGTACGCCATGATGTCCGCGTGCAACTGCACCAGCATGCAATCCTGCGACGGCAGCGGCACCTCTTGGACGACGGCGCCCGCGCGCGACAGCGTGGCGGCGGCTTGGGCGAAGGCTTCCTTGGTTTCGGCCTGCGCGTGGCGCCACTGCAGCGTGCGGCACATGCCGATGCGCGGCTTGCCTTCATAGGTCAGGTTCAGCATGCGAGGGTCGCGCATCATGACCGACGCAAACAACGCCACGTCCGGGACCGACCGCGCGAAGCCGCCGACGGTGTCCAGCGATTCGGCCAGGCTTTTCACGCCCGCGCGCGGCACCGCGCCGAACGTGGGTTTGAAACCCACGATGCCGCAGTACGACGCGGGCCGGATGATCGAGCCCGCGGTCTGCGAACCCAGCGCGAAAGGCACCATGTCGTCGGCCACCGCGGCGGCCGAGCCGCTGGACGAGCCGCCCGGCGTGTAGGCTTCGTTGCGCGGGTTGCGCGTGGGGCCCGCCTGATAGGTGGCGAATTCGGTCGTGACGGTCTTGCCGACCACGACCGCGCCCGCGCCGCGGCACAACGCGACGGAGGCGGCGTCCAGGCCGGGACGGTGGCGTTCGTAGATGGGCGAACCGTAGCGGGTGGGCAGGTCGAACGTGTCGAACAGGTCTTTGACGCCGATGGGCAGGCCGTGCAGCGGCCCGCGCAGCGCGCCGCCGTCCAGCACGGCCGCATGGTCCAGGGCGGCCTGTTTCTGCAGCGCCGTCCAGGCGTGGATGGTGTTCTCGCGTTGCTCGATGCGGGCGAAGCACGCCCGCACCAATTGCACCGCGGTTAATTCGCGCCGTTGCAGCTTGTGCGCGGCTTCAAGCGCGCCAAGTCTGTTTAAGGCAGTAGACATGTTCCTTTCCTCTTTACCGGTGTCTCGCATCACGCAAGACAGCTGAACTCCGCACCCGGTCCCCTTGACCGAGGGTCTGCCCTTGCCGGCCCCGCGGCATATTTGCCACAGTGTTCCAGCGGACCGATCCCAGCCATTGTGCGCGCCGCGTCAATTGGGAAAAACACCAAAAACACCGTGTTTTCCCGGGTAAACCGACTGCGCCGCGCCATGGCTTTCTGTTGTTGCGTCGTTACCAGCATAGCGCAAACCCGTGCAATACAAAGGTCATATTTGTCTTGTAAGATGAAATCGTTTTCAGTAAACCGACAGCAATAAAGATATGGCAACGCGCCCGTCGCCCCGCTTTTCGATTATTGAAGTGGCCCGCAAGGCCGGGGTGTCCCCGGCAACGGTTTCGCGCGCGTTCAACCAGCCGGACATCGTTCATCCCGACACGCTGGCGCACATTCGAAACGTGGCCAAGCGAGCCGGCTTCCGACCAAACCGCGTGGGCCGTAGCCTGCGTTCGGGCAGCACCCGCACCATCGGGCTGATTCTGCCAACGCTATCGAACCCCGTGTTCGCCGAATGCTTCGAAGGCGCGGAACGCCGCGCCCGCGAATCCGGCTATAGCGTCATGCTGACCGCCACCGGCTACGACCCCGCGGTGGAATCCGCGGCGGTGCAGGGACTGATGGACCATCAGGTCGACGGCCTTATCCTGACGGTGGCGGACGTGAACAAAAGCGCCACGCTGGACGACCTGGACAGCGCCGGCATGCCGTACGTGCTGGTCTACAACGAATCGGGCACGCATCCTTTCGCATCCGTCGACAACCGCGCCGCCGCCAGCGACATGGTCGCGCACCTGGCTGCGCTGGGCCATCGCCGCATTGCGCTCGTGACGGGCCCGCTGACCGCATCGGACCGCGCGCGACGCCGCCTGGCAGGTGCGCGCGCCTGCGCCAAAAAACTGGGCTTGGAAGCGGTGCAGCATATCGCCATGAGCTCCCACACCGGCAGCGACGCCGACGCACTGAAAAGCGCGTTGCGCGGCAAGCAAGCGCCTACCGCGCTGTTTTGCTCCAACGACCTGCTGGCCACCGCCGTCATCGCCGACTTGGTGGCGCTGGGCCTGTCCGTGCCCGCCGACATCTCGGTATGCGGCTTTGACGGCATGCGTTTCGGCGCCTTGCTGACGCCACCGCTGACGACGGTTGCACAACCCAGCGACGGCATCGGGCAGACAGCCTGCTCGAACTTGCTGGCGCAGATCCATGGCCAGCCGCCGCAGTCGAACCGCCTGCCGCATTGCATCGTGGTCGGCGGCACGGCGGCATCCGTGCGCCGCTGACCCTTTCCACCCTGACTCCTGATCCGCATCATGCTCATCGCACAAATCACCGACCTGCACATGCGCACCCCGGGCGACAAGGCCTACGGCATTATTGATCCGGCGGCGTTCCTGGGCCCGGCCGTGCACGCGCTGAACGCCCTGACGCCGCGTCCCGACTGCGTGCTGATCACGGGCGACCTGACCGACCTGGGCCGTCCGCACGAATACCAGGCGCTGCGCGACCACCTGCGGGCGCTGGAAATCCCGTACTTCCTCTTGCCCGGCAACCACGACGACCGCGCGCAATTGCGCGCCGCCTTTCCCGACCACGGGTACCTGCAAGGCGACGGCCAGTTCATCCAGTACGCGATCGAGACCTATCCCCTGCGCATGCTGGCGCTGGACACGGTAGTGCCGATGAAGAGCCATGGCGAACTGTGCCAGGACCGCCTGGACTGGCTGGCCGCGCAGTTGGCCGAACAGCCTGGCCGGCCCACGCTGGTGTTGATGCACCATCCGCCATTCCTGACCGGCATCGAACACATGGACGCCATCGGTCTGCTGGCCGGCGCGCCGGAACTGGAACGCATCGTGTCGCGGTTTCCGAACGTGGAACGCGTGCTGTGCGGCCATTTGCACCGCACCATCTTCCAGCGTTTCGGCGGCACGATCGCATCCACCTGTCCCGGCACCGCGCACCAGTTGGCGCTGGAGCTGGGGCCGCGCCCGACCCTGCAATACATCATGGAACCGCCGGGCTACCAGCTGCATTGGTGGCAGGGCAAGAACCTGGTCACGCACCACGCCGTCATCGGGGAATACCCCGGGCCTTACCCTTTTGCCTGAGTCGTTTGCCTGACCCGTAGGCCGGGGCTTGACCGCCCCGGGCAATGCCACGAATCCGTCATGTTTGCGCTGCACAATGAAAAGGTTTTCATAACAGGCAACAATGCGGATCTAACTATTAGATCGTCGAGACAGCATGTCATCCATCGTTCTGGATAACCTCACCAAACAGTATGGCGGCGCCGCCGCGATCCATGGCGTGAGCTTTACCGTGCCGGCAGGCAGCTTCACGGTGCTGCTGGGCCCGTCGGGCTGCGGCAAGTCGACCACCCTGCGCATGATCGCCGGGCTGGACACGCCCACATCGGGCACGATCCGCATCGGCGACCGCGACGTGACCGGGCTGCCGCCCGCCAAGCGCCGCATCTCGATGGTGTTCCAGTCGTATGCGCTGTTTCCGCACCTGTCGGTGCGCGAGAACATCCTGTTCGGGCTGCGCGTGCGCAAGGAACCGGCGCGCGACTTCGAGCGGCGCCTGCAACGCGTGGCCAGCCTGCTGGGCCTGGGCCATCTGCTGGACCGCAAGCCTTCGCAATTGTCGGGCGGACAGCAGCAGCGCGTGGCGCTGGGACGCGCGGTGATCTCCGAAGCGCCGGTGTGCCTGATGGACGAGCCGCTGTCCAACCTGGACGCGCAGTTGCGCCACGAAATGCGCCGTGAGATCCGCGCCTTGCAGCAAGACCTGGGCATCACGATGGTCTACGTCACGCACGACCAGACCGAAGCCATGAGCATGGCCGACCAGGTAGTGCTTTTGCGCGGGGGCCAGATCGAACAACACGACACGCCTGACGGCCTGTACGCGCGCCCGGCCAGCGAATTCGCGGCGCGCTTCATCGGCACGCCCCCCATGAATCTGATCGGGCTTGCCGCCGCCAACGGCACCGCCGTCATCGCCGGCACCCAAGGCCCCGTGATCGCGAACGCGCCGGCCGGCGCCATCAAGCTGGGCGTGCGTCCGGAACACATCCGCATCGACAGCGCCGGCATTCCGGCCATCGTCGAAAGCGTTGAGTACTTCGGCGCGGATTCCATCGTGGTGTGCCGGGTCGGCGACACCAGCGGCGTGGCCGTGCGAGTGGGCGGCCATTTGCGCGCCCGCGCCGGCGAGGCCCTGAACCTGTCCTGGCAGGACGGGCAACAGCATTTCTTTGCCGCCGATTCGGCGGTGATCAACACCGTCGGGCGCTAAGAAAAGTGGCCCCCACGCCGCGCCTTCGGCTTGCTGCCCATTACACAGAAAAGGAAACCCCCATGCGACGCATCGTACTGAAGACCCTGGCCGCCAGCCTGGCCGCCGCCTGCCTCTCGCTGCCTGTGCAGGCGCAGAACAAACCCGTCGAAGTCGAGTTCTATTACCCGGTGGCGGTCGGCGGCCCCATCACGAAGATCGTCGATGACATGGTCGCGGATTTTCAGAAGGAAAATCCCGACATCAAGATCAAGCCGATCTACGCCGGTTCGTACCAGGACTCGATCGCCAAGGCGCTGACGGCGCTTAAGGGCGGCACGCCGCCGCAGCTGGCCGTGCTGCTGTCCACCGACATGTTCACGCTGATCGACGAAGACGCCATCGTCTCGATTGATTCGCTGGCGAAAAGCGATGCCGACAAGAAGTGGCTGGGCAGCTTCTACGACGCCTTCATGCAGAACAGCCGCACGGGCGGCCACACCTGGGGCGTGCCGTTCCAGCGTTCGACCATCGTCATGTACTACAACAAGGACCTGTTCAAGGCGGCCGGCCTGGATCCCGAGCGCGCGCCGGGCACCTGGGCCGAACTGGTCGAGTACGGCAAGAAGCTGACCAAGCAGGACGCCTCGGGCAACACCACGCAGTGGGGCATCGAGATCCCGTCGGGCGGCGCGTTCGCGTACTGGCTGTTCCAGGCCCTGACCACGCCCAACGGCGCGATCCTGATGAACGAGGCGGGCAACGAGGTCTACCTGGACAAGCCCGCCGTGGTGGAAGCCGCCCAGTTCTGGCGCGACCTGTCGGCCAAGCACAAGATCATGCCGACCGGCACGATCGACTGGGGCACCACGCCGAAGGACTTCCTGGAGAAGAAGGCGGCGATGGTCTGGACCACCACGGGCAACCTGACCAACATCCGCAAGAACGCCGACTTCCCGTTCGGCGTGGCCATGATGCCGCAACAAAAGCGCGGCGGCAGCCCGACGGGTGGCGGCAACTTCTATATCTTCAAGAGCGGCACGCCGGCGCAACAACAGGCCGCGCTGAAGTTCGCGCAATGGGTGACGACGCCGGAACGCGCCGCCGACTGGAGCATCGCCACGGGCTATGTCGCGGTTACGCCGGCCGCCTGGCAGACCGAGAAGATGAAAAAGTATGCGCAGGAAGTGCCGGCCGCAGCGGTCGCGCGCGACCAGCTGGAAGTCAGCGTGGCGGAATTCTCCACGCATGAAAACCAGCGCGTCACCAAGACCTTGAACGACGCGCTGCAAGCGGCGTTGACGGGTTCGAAGACGCCGCAGCAGGCGCTGACCGATGCGCAACGCGAGGCCGACCGCATCCTGCGTTCCTATAAATAAACCGACAAGCACGATGAGCCGCTCTTTACATGCGCTTTATGGCTGGCTGCTGTTGCTGCCGGCCATCGTGCTGCTCGCCGCGTTCACGCACTACCCGGCGCTGGCGACGCTTTGGCACAGCTTCTTTTCCACGCCCAAGGGCGCGCGTCCGGCGCGCTTCGTGGGCCTGGAGAACTATGCCGTCATGCGTGACGATCCGGTGTTCTGGCAGTCGCTGTGGAACAACCTGTGGTTTGCGCTGGGCACGATCCCCACGTCCATCGGCATTGCGCTGATCATGGCGCTGTGGGTAAACCGCAATCTGCGCGGCCGCGGCTTTCTGCGCATGGCGTATTTCACGCCGACGGTGCTGCCGATGGTGGCGGTGGCCAACATCTGGCTGTTCTTCTACACGCCGCAGTACGGGCTGATCGCCCAGGTGATGGGCTGGTTCGGTTCCCCCGGCCCCAACTGGCTGGGCAGCCGCGACACGGCGTTGCCGGCGCTGATGCTGGTGACGGTGTGGAAAGAATCCGGTTTCTTCATGATCTTCTATCTGGCCGCCCTGCAGACCGTGTCGCCGTCGCTGCGCGAAGCCGCCATGCTGGAAGGGGCGTCGCGCTGGCAGTACTTCCGCCGCATCCTGTGGCCGCTGCTGATGCCGACCACGCTCTTCGTGCTGATCAACGCGCTGATCAACGCGTTCCGGCTGGTGGACCACGTAGTCGTCATGACGCGCGGCGGGCCCGACAATGCCAGCACCTTGCTGCTGTATTACATCTACCAGGTGGGTTTCAGTTTCTGGGACACGGCTTACGCCGCCACGCTGACCGTCGTGTTGCTGGTGGTGCTGGCGCTGACCGCGCTGATCAAGTTCCGCTGGCTGGACCGCAGGACGCACTATCAATGAAAGACAAGCTAGATACCCTGGGCGCCTGGGCGCTTGGCCTCTTGTGGATCCTGCCGCTGGCGTACGCCATGTGGGCGGCGTTCCACCCGCCGGCCTATGCAACCCGCTTCGACCTGTTCGCCCCGCTGACGCTGGACAACTTCGCGCGGGCCTGGCAGGCCGCGCCGTTTCCGCGCTACTTCCTGAACACCTTCCTGCTGGTCACGATGGTGCTGGCGGCCCAACTGGTGCTGTCGACGCTGGCAGGCTACGCGTTCGCGCGCTTCGAGTTCCGCGGCCGGGACTTCGTCTTCATGCTGGTGCTGCTGCAGCTGATGATCATGCCGGACGTGTTGCTGGTGGAGAACTACCGGTCGATGAGCCAATTGGGCATCCGCGACACGGTGTTCGCGATCGGCCTGCCGTACTTCGCATCGGCCTTCGGCATCTTCTTGCTGCGCCAGACGTTCAAGACCGTGCCGCGGGAGTTGGAGGAAGCGGCGCGCATGGAAGGCGCCAACGCGATGCAGATCCTGTGGAAGGTCTATGTGCCGTTGGCCAAGCCGATCTACGTGGCCTATGGCCTGGTGTCGGTCAGCCACCACTGGAACAACTTCCTGTGGCCGTTGATCATCACCAATTCGGTCGAGTCCCGTCCGTTGACAGTGGGCTTGCAGGTGTTCTCGTCGACCGACCAGGGCATCGACTGGTCCGTCATCACGGCCGCGACGCTCATGTCGGCCGCGCCGCTGCTGATCGCCTTCCTGCTGTTCCAGCGCCAGTTCGTGCAATCGTTCATGCGGGCCGGGATCCGGTAACGCGCGGCCGGCATTTGCCTGGCGTCATGAAAAAGGCCCCGCCATGGCGGGGCCTTTGCGTGCCCGGGCAGCGCCCGGCGTTGTCAGTAGCCCACCGTCAGGCCGGGCAGGTCGACCGTGATGCGCGGACGCTCCAGCGCCAGCGCCAGGTTCTCGGCGAATTCGCGGGCTTCCTTCTCGTCGGTGGACAGGGTGTCGTAACCCAAGGCATCCGCCACGCCCAACACCTTGTCCAGCAGCAGCACCTTGCCGCTGGGGCGCAAGGGTTCGCAGCCCAGGGTTTCCCAGGCGCCGTCGAACCAGTCGCGCGCTTGCGCTTGGCGTTGCGGGGAGGTTTCCACCGTGGCCGTCAGGTCCAGCGAACGCCGGGGGTCGAAAACTATCGTGATGTCGCTGCGCATGGAAAATTCCTTGAATGGGCGTCAGGCGAGAAGGGTAGGCAAAAAATGCCGGCGGGAATGTCCGCCCGGCGACATTACCAGCCGCGCGATGCTTCCCAGGTGACCTCGACGCCGGCGTCCTTCGATTGCCGCATCATGTCCAGCAAAGGATAGGCGCGTTCCTTCAGGCCCACCACGCGGGCCATCGGCGAACGGGGGGCCTTGTCCTCGTCCTCTTCCTCTTCGGGAGGCTCGGCGTTTGCGATCGCGTTTTCGATGCCGCTGATGGCCGGTCCCAACTGCTCGACGGTGAATACGCCGCGTTCCGGAATCTTGTCTCCGATGGACTTGCCGGCCGCTTGCAAGATGCCTGTCGCGTGGTCGGACAGCATCAGGACCTCGGCCACGACCTTGGAGTGAAAGGTAATCAGCATGTTGCAGTCTCCTTCATTGAATGCGTTACATACACTACCGCAACGCCCGGGGGATGCCAACTGGGCACCCGGCGCCGTTCCGCGTACCGGGCGCCCCGCCCAGGGATGATGCGGCTATCAGTTTGATTTTATTGACAGTTCCGCCGTCCCGCTGAACGCTTGCCGGACGGTTTCCGGCCCCTCGGGCGCCGGTTGGGCCGCCAAATCAACTATCATTCAGGGGATTCCCGTGGCCTTGCCAGGCCGGACGCCGTCCGCCAGTTCTTCGCCTTGGCCGCTCACCCAGAACTTCTCCAGACGCCCATGCTCCCCGAGCAACAAAAACAGCTTATCTCCCTGATTCAGGCCGCCGTTGCGCAGAGCCTTCCCGACGCCCAGGCCAATGTGCTGCTGGAGCGCCCCAAGGTCGCCGCCCACGGCGACGTCGCCACCAACGTGGCCATGCAGTTGGCCAAGCCCGCCGGCCGCAACCCGCGTGAACTGGCCCAGGCCATCGTGGACGCGTTGCTGGCCGCGCCGGCCGCGCGCGACCTGGTCGAAAGCGCTGAGATCGCCGGCCCGGGTTTCATCAACCTGCGCGTCACCGCCGCCGCCCGCCAAGCCGTCATCGGCACCGTGGCCGAGCAAGGCGCAAGCTTTGGCCGCGCGCCCCGCAGCGGCGAAAAAATCCTGGTTGAATTCGTTTCCGCCAACCCGACCGGCCCGCTGCACGTGGGCCATGCCCGCCAGGCCGCCCTGGGCGACGCCCTGTGCCGCCTGTACGACGCCAGCGGCTGGGACGTGACCCGCGAGTTCTATTACAACGACGCCGGCAACCAGATCGAAAACCTGGCCATCAGCGTGCAGGCCCGCGCCCGCGGCCTGACGACCGACTCCCCCGAATGGCCGGCCGACGGCTACAAGGGCGACTACATCGTCGACATCGCGCGCGACTTCCAGGCCGGCAAGACCCTGCAGGCGTCGGACGGCCAGCCCGTTACCGCCACCGGCAACATCGACAGCCTGGACGACATCCGCGCCTTCGCCGTGGCCTACCTGCGCCGCGAACAAGACCTGGACTTGCAGGCGTTCGGCCTGAAGTTCGACAACTACTACCTGGAAAGCTCGCTGTACACGTCGGGCCGCGTCGAGGCCACCGTCAAGGCGCTGGTCGCCGGCGGCCACACCTATGAAGAAGGCGGCGCGCTGTGGCTGCGCACCACCGAACTTGGCACGGGCGACGACAAAGACCGCGTCATGAGAAAGAGCGAAGGCGGCTACACCTACTTCGTGCCGGACGTGGCGTATCACAAGGCCAAATGGGAACGCGGCTTCCACCGCGCCGTGAACATCCAGGGCAGCGACCACCACGGCACCGTGGCCCGCGTGCGCGCCGGCCTGCAAGCGCTGGAAGAGGGCATCCCGAAGGACTACCCGTCCTACGTGCTGCACAAGATGGTCAAGGTGATGCGCGGCGGCGAAGAGGTCAAGATCTCCAAGCGCGCCGGCAGCTACGTGACCATGCGCGACCTGATCGACTGGGTGGGCCGCGACGCGGTGCGCTACTTCCTGATCCAGCGCCGCGCCGACACCGAATTCGTATTCGACGTGGACCTTGCGCTGTCCAAGAGCGACGAGAACCCCGTCTATTACATCCAGTACGCCCACGCGCGCATCTGCACGATGATCAACAACGCCGGCATGCCGGCCGCCGACGTGGCCGCCGCCGATGCCTCCCTGCTGACCGCGCCGACCGAATTCGCGCTGATGCAGCGCCTGGCCGAATTCCCGCACGTGGTGGCCCTGGCCGCCCAGGACCTGTCGCCGCACCACATCGCTTTCTGGCTGCGCGACTGCGCCTCGGATTTCCACGCCTGGTACGCCGCCGAACGCGTGCTGATCGACGACGTGGCCCTTAAATTGGCCCGCCTGCGCCTGGCCGCCACGACGCGCCAAGTGCTGGCCAACGGCCTGGAGCTGCTGGGCGTTTCCGCCCCCGAGCGGATGTAACATCGGTACATGGCAACCAAGCGCAAAACCACCCGCCGTTCCTCTGGCGAAAGCGGCAGCACCCTCTACGGGGCGCTCGCCGGCCTGCTCATCGGCCTGATCGTGGCCGCCGTCGTGGCGTTCTACGTCACCAAGGCGCCGGTACCCTTCGTGGACCGCGCCAGCCGCCAAGGCGACACGGGCAAGCTGCCCGATCCCCGCCAGGCGCCGGACCCCAACGCCGGCCTGTACGGCCGCGACGGCGCGGCGGGTGCGCCGCCCACCGGTCCGACCGCCACCGCGCCAGTGCCGCTGCCTGGCGCAGGCGCCGGTACGGCCAGTACGGCCAAGCCGGACGAAACGCCGTCCAAGCTGGACGACCTGGGCGCGCTGATCGCCACGCTGCCGTCAACCGCCAAACCGCAGGCATCGTCTTCCGCCCCCGCGCAGGTCGCCGTGGCGCCCACGCAGGCGCCCACGCCGATTTCAAAAGCCGCACCGGCCCCGTCCCCCAAAGCCGCCACCGCCACCGCGTCGGCGGCAACGGGCACGTACTACCTGCAAGCGGGCGCCTTCCGCGGCGAAAACGATGCGGAATCGCTGAAGGCCCGCATCATCCTGCTGGGGTTGCCGGTGGCCGTGCAGAAAGCCGAAGTGAACGGCAAGGCGATCAACCGGGTGCGCGTTGGCCCGTTCGCGCGCCTGGACGACATGAACCGCGCCCGCGGCAGGCTGGGCGAGAACAAGATTGAAACCGCCGTGGTGCGCCAATAAGGCGCGGCCGCCGCCCGCTTTGCACACTTGGTATTGAACTTATCCGGCCCCGGGCCTGTCTGTCACTTTTTACCCAGGAACCTCTCATCCATGTTGTCCACCAAGATTATCCGCATCATGGCCGCGGCCGCGCTGACCGCCACGGCGTTCTTCAGCCAGGCAAGCCACGCTCAAGGCACGCCGGCCTATGTGTCGATCAACCCGCCGCTGCCGTCGGACACCCCGGGCAAAGTGGAAGTGCTGGAGTTCTTCGCCTACACCTGCCCGCATTGCGCCGCCATGGAACCCATGGTTGAAGACTGGGTCAAGACCGCGCCGTCGGACGTCGTGCTCAAGCAAGTGCCGATCGCCTTCAACGCGGGCATGAAGCCGCTGCAGCAGGTGTACTACACGTTCCTGGCCCTGGACCGCCCGGACCTGCACGCCAAGTTCTTCACCGCCATCCACGGCGAGCACAAGCGCCTGTTCGACAAGAAGGCCATGGGCGAGTGGGTCGCATCCCAAGGCGTGGACCGCGCCAAGTTCGACTCGGTCTTCGATTCGTTCAGCGTGCAAACCCAGGTGCAGCGCGCCAACCAGCTGGCCGAGGCCTACCGCATCGACGGCACGCCCTCGTTCGCCGTGGGCGGCAAGTTCATGACCTCGCCGGTCATGGCGGGCAACAGCTACGAAGGCGCCCTGAAGGAAGTCAACCAACTGATCCCGATGGCGCGCAACAAGTAATCCGCGCCCGCGATTCACGGCAAAGCGCCCCGGCCATCAGGCCGGGGCGCTTTCTTTTTGGAGAAGATGTTTCAGCAGCGCCCGGCCCTTGAACGCCGGCGCTACACTTTCGCCACAAAAATTCGCCGCAACGACGGCATCAAACGGGTGGAAGACAAATGAGACAGCGATCCCTGCGCAACCGCGCGGCATTGGGCGTTGGCCTGTGCCTGGCGTTCGGCGCGCTTGCCGCGCACGCCAGCACGGCCGACGGCGTGAAGATTGGCGTTCTGACGGACATGGCGGGCGTTACCGCTGACGCCACGGGCAAGGGGTCGGTGGAAGCCGCCCGCCTGGCCATCGAGGAAATGGGAGGCTCGGTGCTGGGCAAGCCCATTTCACTGGTGTCGGGCGACCACCAGCATCGCCCCGACATCGGCAGCGGCATGGTTCGCAAATGGTACGACACCGACGGCGTGGACGTCGTGGTGGACGTGCCCAATTCGTCCGTCGCGCTGGCCGTGCAGGGCATTGCGCGCGAAAAGAAGAAGCTGGTGCTGTTCTCCAGCCCCGGCACCACCGCACTGTCGCAGGCGCAATGCTCGCCCTACGGCGTGCAATGGACGTACACCACCTATGCGCTGTCGCGCGGCACCGCCACCGCGGTCGTCAACGAAGGCAACAAGCGCTGGTTCATCCTGGCGTCCGACTACGCGTTCGGCAAGCAGTTGGCCGCGGACACCGAAAGCGTCGTCAAAGCCAATGGCGGCGAAGTGGTGGGCACCGTGTTCCACCCGCTGAACGCCTCCGACTTCGCATCCTTCCTGCTCCAGGCACAGGGCACCAAGGCGCAGATCATCGCCATCGCGAACGCCGGCGGCGACACCATTTCCGCCATCAAGCAAGCTGCGGAATTCGGCATCGGCGGCGCGCAGCAGCTGGCCGCCATGCTGCTGCTGATCACCGACGTGCACAGCCTGGGCCTGCAGGCGGCGCAGAAGACCTATCTGACCGTGCCCGCGTATTGGGACATGAACGACGGCACGCGCGCCTTCACCAAGAAATTCGAAGCGCGCGTCGGCCGCCCGCCCACTTTCCTGCAAGCGGGCGTCTACAGTTCGGTGCGCCACTACCTGCAGGCGGTGAAGGCCGCTGGCACGGCGGATTCGGACGCCGTGATGGCAAAAATGAAGGCGCTGCCCATCGACGACCCGTTCAGCCTGAATGCGCGCATCCGCGAAGACGGCCTGGTGGTGCGCGACATGATGCTGGCGCAGGTGAAGACGCCCGCGCAGTCCAAAGCGCCCTGGGACTACTACAACATCGTGCGCACTATCCCCGGCGATACGCTGGCCTGGGCGCTATCGGAAAGCCAATGCCCGCTGGTCAAGAAATGAAGCCGGCCGGCGCGACGTCGGCCCCGGCGCCGGTTGCGCTGGCGGACTTCGGCAGCTTCTACGCGGGCGGCAAGCCCGTGCGCGTGGCCGGCCTGCCGCAGCGCGACATCGCTTTCACGCAAAGCGCGTCGCTGGCGTACGACCCCAATGGCCTGTACCACTTCGAGCAGGCCTACGTGCAGTATTTCATCCCGGCCCGGTTGTCCCATCCGCTGCCGGTGGTGCTGCTGCACGGCGGCGGCATGACGGGCGCCATGTGGGAACAGACGCCGGATGGCCGGCCGGGGTGGATGCAGCATTTCCTGCGCCAGGGCCACGCGGTGTATGTGGTGGACAACGTCGAACGCGGCCGCGCCGGCTGGGCACCGTTCCAGCAGGTCTGGCCCGAGCCGCCCATCATCCGCAACGCGGAAGAAAGCTGGTCGCTGTTCCGCTTCGGGCGCGCCGAGGATTTCGAGGCGCGGCGCGCATTCGACGGGCAGCGCTTTCCCGTCGGCGCGTTCGACGACTTCATTCGCCACGCGGTACCGCGCTGGCTGGGCAACAACGACGCGGCCTTGCGCGGATTCTGCGCCGTGCTGGACCGCGTGGGCCCCTGCCTGGTGGTTGCGCACAGCCACGGAGGCGAAGTGGCCTACCGGGCCCTGCATGCGCGGCCGGACCTGGTGCGCGGCGTGATCGGCATCGAACCGTCGGGTTTCTCCAGCGACGTCGTGGCCGCCGCGGTGGCGGAAAAGCCCTTCCTGTTCGTCTATGGCGACTATCTGGACGCCACGCCGCTGTGGCAGCGCCTGTGCGCCGCCGGCCAGGATTATGCGGAGGCGCTGGCGCGGCATGGCGCACGGGTGGACGTGTGGCGGCTGGCGGACCAGGGCGTTGCAGGCAACTCCCACATGCCGATGATGGACGACAACAGCGACGACATCGCCGGACGCATCGGCGCCTGGATCCGCAGCGCGGCGGTGTGAAGGCAGGGCGCGGCGCGCCGATGGCGCCATGCCCTGCGGGCTGCGCGGGGTGCGGCGTTACTCGCGTACTGCCGCGGCCTTTTCCAACGCCTGGGTCAGGTCGGCGATGATGTCTTCCGGCGATTCCAGGCCGATGTGCAGGCGGACGACCGCGTTGTCGCCATCGCCCCAATAGCGGTGTTTGGACAGATCATTGGGCGACACAAGCTGCACCAGGCTTTCGTAGCCGCCCCAGGAAAAGCCGATGCCGAAGAGCGTCAACGCATCCACGAAGGCGCGCGCGGCCGCGGGCGACAGGCGCAGTTCCACGGACAGCATGCCGTTGGATCCCGTGCAATCGCGCTGCCACAACGCATGCCCCGGGTCCGCTGGCCAGGCCGGATGGAACAGGCGCACGGTTTCGGGGCGGCTCTTGAAGAATTCGCACACCTGCAACGCATGTCGCGCGTGCTGGGCCATGCGGATGGGCATGGTGCGCACGCCGCGCAGCGCCAGCCAGGCGTCATCGGCGCTGATGGAATAGCCCATCGCGTACTGCGTGCGGTTCAGCTTCCTGGCGATGGCTTCGTCGTTGGTGACGACGGCCCCCAGCATCAGGTCGGAGTGGCCCCCCACGTACTTGGTGCCCGCGATCACCGACACCTGCGCGCCCAGCGTCAGCGGACGGTAGATGTAGCCCGACCCCCAGGTGTTGTCGGTGGCCAGCACCAGCCCGTGATCCTTCGCGAACGCCGCCATCGCGCCCATGTCCAGCATTTCGAACAGCAGCGAACCGGGCGACTCCACATACAGCAGCTTCGTGTTCGGCTGCACCAGCGCATCCAGGTCGTCGCCGGCCGCGAAATACGTGATGTCGATATTCATGCGCTTGAGCACGGCATCGTCCAATTCGCGCATCGGGCCATACACGCAGTCGGAGATCAGCGCGTGGTCGCCCGCCGAGCACAACGCCATCATGACCATCGTCATCGCCGACAGCCCCGACGACGCCAGATAGCAATGCGTGCCGCCTTCCAGCTGGGTGAACACTTCTTCCAGCGCGGCATGCGTGTCCATGCCCATGCGGCCATAGGTGGTGGCGCGGCCGCCGGCCGCCTTGGTGCGTTGCGCCAGCTCCAGCGCGGCCAGGTTTTCGAAGCGGACCGTGCTGGCGCGCATTGGCGGCAGCGGCACCGGCGCCGTGCCGGTTTCGGGGTGGAACGGGGCGGTGCCCGCGTGCTGCAAAACCGTATCGATGTGTTTGGTGGTCATCTTCAAGGGACTGCTTAAGAATGAACAGGGCCGGAATGAACAGGCTGGATCAAGGGCGGACAGGGTGAACCATATCAGGCGCGCGGCCAGCTGTCCCTAGGCCGTGACCCACGCCACGGTGTCCGACAGGCCGGCACGGTGGGTGCGGTAGCGGTTGGCGGGATGCGTGGCGTCGGCGTAGCCGAAGGAAATGCCGCAGACGACGCGACGGCCCGGGCCGATGCCCAGCACGTCGCGCAACACCTCGGGGTACATCGCCAGCGAGGCCTGCGCCACGGTCGCGACGCCGTTGGCCTGGGCCGCCAGCAGGAAATTCGCCACGTAGCCGCCGCAGTCCATCGCGCCGTACTCACCCAGCGCCTCGTCGGTGGTGATGATGGCCACGTGCGGCGCGTCGAACAATTGGAAGTTGCGCATTTCCTGGCGGCGGTAGGCCTCGCGGTCGCCGCGTTCCACGCCCACCGCGCCATACAGCTGGAAGCCCGACTCGCGGCGACGCGCCAGATATTCGCCGCGATACTCGCGGGGGAAGGGAAAGTCGGGCGTGAAGCCGGGGGTGACCGCTGCTTGTTCCGCCCGCGCTTGCAGCGCCGTGCGCAGACGTTCGGTGCCCGCGCCTTCGGTGATCGCCACTTGCCAGGGCTGGCAGTTGCACCAGGACGCCGTGCGCTGCGCCAGGGTCAGGATGCGTTCGATCGTGGGGCGAGGCACCGGCGCGGGCAGAAAAGCCCGGCAACTGTGCCGGGCTCGCAGCCACGTTTCCAGCGCGGCGTCGGGACGGGTGTCGTTGTCGTCGCGGGCTTGCGACTCCTGCGGGGCGTTAGCGGTCATGGGGCGTCTGTCTCCGGTTGTCGGCACGCAAGGCCAGTGGATTTTGCCCTTATGATGCCATTCTCCGGCTGACCGGAGCCTTCCCGTTCCAGGCGAGACCCATGCTGCCCTTCGATACCCTGATCGCGTTTTTCGGCATTGCCGTCCTGCTGGCCCTGACGCCCGGACCCGACAACCTGTTCGTGCTGATGCAGTCGGCCATCTGGGGACGCAAGGCGGGCATGCTGGTGGTGCTGGGGCTATGCACCGGCCTGCTGGGCCACACCGCCGCCGTCGCGTTCGGCCTGGCGGCGGTGTTCGCCGCGTCGCCCATGGCGTTCACCGTGCTTAAACTGGCGGGCGCCGCCTACCTGGCGTATCTGGCATGGCAGATCCTGCGTGCGCCGGTGGAATCGGAAGCCGGCAAACCGCCCGAAGCGCGCAAGCCCGGCGCGCTGTATCGCCGCGGCATCGTGATGAACCTGACCAACCCGAAGGTGCTGCTGTTCTTCTTCGCCTTCCTGCCGCAGTTCACCTCGCCGGCGCTGGGCTCGGTCGGCATCCAGACCTTGCAGCTGGGCGCCGTGTTCATGGTGTCGACCTTGCTGGTGTTCGGCGCCATCGCGTTCTTCTCGGGTGCGTTCGGCGAATTGCTGCAGCGTTCGGTGACGGCCAAGCGCTGGTTGAACCGCATCGCCGCCCTGGTCTTCGTGGGCCTGGCCGTGCGCCTGGCGACCGCGACGCGGTAAAAGAGGCCGCGGGGTCGCGGGGTTGCGGGGTCGGCCGCGCGTCGCGCAACCCGCCCCGGTTTCCGATCAAACCGCCGTGAAGCGCACGATGCCGTCGGCGCCGGTGGCGCGCTTGAGCTTGCCTTCGAAATAAAGCGCGTGCAGGTGCGCCAGCGCCTCGCCCATGGCGAACGTCAGTTGGTGCAGGTCCAGCTTGCGCTTGAACAACACGGGCACGATGTCTGACGTGGACTGCGGCTGCGCGGCACACGCCTCCAGCACTTCCGCCAAACGGTCACGGTGATGCTCGTGCTGCTGCGCGATGCGCTCGTGCAGGCCGGTGAAGGGACGACCATGCGAGGGCAGCACCAGGGTGTCGTCCGGCAGGCCGTCATAACCGTCCAGCGAACGCAGGTACAGGGGCAGCGGGTTGGCGTCGGGTTCGTAGTCGAACACGCTGACGTTGGTGGAGATGCGCGGCAGCACCATGTCGCCCGAAATCAGCACGTTCAGGCCAGGCGAATGCAGCGACGCATGCTCCGGCGCATGGCCATAGCCCACGATCACGCGCCAGTCGCGGCCGCCGATGCGGACCTGGTCGCCGTGCATGATGCGCGTGTAGCGCGAAGGCACGGCGGGCACAAGGTTGGGGAAGTAGTTGGCGCGCTGGCGGATCTGCGCTTGCGCCTCCGGGTCGGTCAGCCCGTGGCGGGCAAAGTGATCGACGGCCGACTGGCCGCCGGGGCCGGCGCCGGCCTCGTTCCTGCGCGAAGACCACAGCGACGCAACCATGAAGTCCGTCATCGTCATCCACAGCCGCGCGTCCCAGCGTTCGCACAACCAGTGGGCCAGGCCGATATGGTCGGGGTGCATGTGCGTGACCAGCACGCGCAACACGGGCAGCCCCTCCAGTTCATTCTTGAAGACGTCTTCCCACAGCGCCTTGACCTCGTCGCGCGAGATGCCACAGTCGACGATGGTCCAGCCGTCGCGGCCGTCGATGTTGTCGCGCAACAGCCAGAGGTTGATATGATCCAGCGCGAACGGCAGCGGCATCCGAATCCATTTGACCCCCTCCGCCACGATGTGCGCCCGGCCGGCTTCGGGCTGGAAGTCTGCCCAGGGGTAGTTCAGTTTCTGTTCGTTGGGGTTCATTGCCTCTCGCTCCACGCTTGACGTTGACGTCAAGTCATCATAATTTACGTTTACGTAAACTGCCACACGCCGCATGCCCTCGTCAACCTGGACCATCTCTGAACTCTCCCGCGAGTTCGACGTCACGCCCCGCACGATCCGCTTCTACGAAGACCAGGGGATCGTCAGCCCGGCGCGCGAGGGACGCAACCGCATCTTCGGTCCGCGCGACCGCACGCGCCTGAAACTGGCGCTGCGGGGCAAGCGGCTGGGGCTGCAACTGTCTGAAATCCTGACCCTGATCGACATGTACGACGGCCCGGGCGACACCGAGGTGCAGCTGCGCCAGTACCTCAGCGTACTGGAACAGCATCGCGCCACGCTGGAGCAACAGCGCCGCGACATCGAAGACACGCTGCAAGAGATCGCCCAGCAGGAACGCGAATGCCGCGCCCTGTTGGCGCAAAAGCCCTGAGGACGGGCACGTGGGCGCCCTGCAGACCCTCGCGCTGTTCATCCTGACCGCAGTGGCCGAGATCGTCGGCTGCTACCTTCCGTACCTGTGGCTGCGCAAAGGCCATTCCATCTGGCTGCTGGCGCCCGCCGCCGCCAGTCTGGCGCTGTTCGCCTGGCTGCTGACGTTGCACCCGACGGCATCCGGGCGGGTCTACGCCGCCTATGGCGGCGTCTACATCGGCATGGCGCTGCTGTGGCTATGGGCGGTGGATGGCGTGCGGCCCAGCGCCAGCGACTGGGTCGGCGTGGGCCTGTGCCTGGCCGGCATGCTGGTGATCATGTTCGGGCCCAGAAGCACCTAGGAGGGCCGACGATGTCGGCCGCCCCCGATACACGCCCCGGTCATTCCGCCTTGATATTGCCTTCCTTGATGATGCGGGCGTTGTTCGTGAACTCGGCCTGCACCTGCTTGGCGAACGCGTCACCCGATGCCGTGCCCGGTTGCAGGTACGACTTAGCCAGCAGGTCCTGGAAGTCGGCGCTGGCGATTGCTTTCGTCAACGCGGCCAGCAGCGGTTGCGACACGGTCGGTGGCAGGTTGGCGGGCGCGAACACGCCGAAGTTGGAGTAGTACTGCGCCTGCGGCAGCTTCAGTTCGGCCATCGTGGGCACGTCCGGCCAGGCGGCCAGGCGTTGCGGCGCCATCACCGCCAGCGGCCGTAGCGCGCCATTGGCCACATGCGGCAGCACGACGTCGCTGTTGACCACCAGCAGCTCGACCACGCCGCCCAGGCCGTCGGTCAGCGCCTGGCTGTTGCCGCGGTAAGGCACGTGCAGCATCTTCGTGCCGGTCTGCGTGGTGACGGCGGCCATGCCGATGTGGGCGACGGTGCCCTGGCCCGGCGTGCCGTAGCGCACACCTTCGGGGTGCGCGCGCGCATACTCCACCAGACCGGCAAAGTCCTTCACCGGCAGCGCCTTGGTCGCCACGATGGCAACCGGCGCCACGGCCACGCTGGTCACCGGCGTCAGATCCTTCATCGGGTCGTAGTTGGTCTTGGCCAGATGCGGGAAGATCGTCAGCGGACTGGTCGAGGCCAGCAGCAACGTGGTGCCGTCCGGCTGCGCGCGGGCGACGAAGTCCGTGCCCACCGACGCGCCGGCGCCCGGCTTGTTTTCGACGATGACGGTGATACCGGTTTCCTTGCGCAGCACATCACCCAGGCGGCGCCCGATCGCGTCGGCGCTGCCGCCCGCGGTGTAGGGCACGACCAGCGTAACGGGCTTGGCGGGCCAGCTTTGGGCCATCGCGCCGCTTGCCATGATTGCCAGGGCCGCCCCCGCGGCCTTGATCAGCACTGTCTTCTTTTTCATATTGTCCTGGTGATGTTGCGTAGCACTGCGTTGAGTCAAGCGTGAAGCGGGAAACCCATCAAACGGGCGCGGCGGTCAGGCCGCCAGATAGCGTTGCGCCAGGCGAACCCAGTACGACGCGCCCGCCGGAATCAGGGCGTCATTGAAGTCATAGCTGGCGTTGTGCAGCATGCATGGGCCCAGGCCATGGCCGGCCATGCGGTGTTCGCCGTCGCCGTTGCCCAGGAACACATAGCAGCCCGGCTTTTCCTGCAGCAGGAAGGCGAAATCTTCCGAGGCCATGGCGGGTTCGATGGTCAGCGCGCGGTCTTCGCCGACCACGTCGCGCATGACGCCCATGCAGAACTCGGTCTCGGCCACGGTGTTGACCAGCGCCGGATAGCGGCGTTCGAAGAACACGTCGGCCTCGCAGCCGTGCGCGGCGGCGATGTTGCCGGCAATCTCGTTCATGCGGCGTTCGATCAGGTCCACCACGTCCGTGCTGTAGGCGCGCACCGACCCGCCCAGCCAGGCGCTGTTCGGAATCACGTTGATGACGCTGCCACCGGCCTGGACTTGCGTGATGGACAGCACCGCGGCGTCCAGCGGCCGCTTGCTGCGCGTCAGGATGGTCTGCAGCGACTGGCCGATGGCAAACAGCGCCGGCACGGGGTCGGCGCAATCCTGGGGGGCGGCGGCGTGGCCGCCCTTGCCCTTCACCGTGATCTTGAAACCGTTGGCCGCTGCCATCATCGGCCCCGCGCACACGCCGAACGACCCGGCCGGCAGGCCCGGCCAGTTATGCATGCCGAACACCGCTTCGCACGGGAAGCGCGTGAACAGTCCGTCCTGGATCATGGCGCGCCCGCCCGCGCCGCCTTCCTCGGCGGGCTGGAAACACAGATACACCGTGCCGTCGAAACCGCCCGCGCTTTGCAGGTGCCGCGCGGCGGCCAGCAGCATCGCGGTATGGCCGTCGTGGCCGCAGCCATGCATCTTGCCGTCGTGGCGCGAACGGTGTTCGAACTGGTTCTCTTCCTGCATGGGCAGCGCGTCCATGTCGGCGCGCAGCATGATGGCCCGGTCGGACGCGCCGTGGCGAATCACGCCGACCACGCCGGTCTTGGCGATGCCGGTATGCGTTTCGATGCCCCAGCCGCGCAGCGTGTCCGCCACCACCTTGGCGGTCCGGTGCTCTTCATAGCAAAGCTCGGGGTGCATGTGGATATCGCGCCGCAGCGCCACAATTTCGTCCAGATTCGATAGTTCGAGCACGGCAAACTCCATAGCGCCAAAGCGGGATTCAGGGATCGGCTGGAATGTTACTCACCGCCGCTTCCTGGGAAGGACGCATTTCCCTAGGGATAACCCGACTCCAATTTACGTTTACGTAAACGTAATATTTGCACTGCATCATTGCGCAGCAAGACGCGATCGGCGCATGATGAGCCTCCGGTGGCGGCATCGCGCCGATGGCAGGCGACCATAAGAATGTAAGTACCCACTATCACGGAGACATCGATGAATCTTCCCGGCCTGAACTTCGACCTGGGCGAAGACCTGGACATGCTGCGCGACGCGGTGCGCAATTTCGCGCAGGCCGAGATCGCGCCCCGCGCGGCGGAAGTCGATCGCAGCGACCAGTTCCCCATGGACCTCTGGCGCAAATTCGGCGAACTCGGCGTGCTGGGCATGACGGCCGACGAGGAATACGGCGGCGCCAACATGGGCTATCTGGCCCATATGGTGGTGATGGAAGAGATCTCGCGCGCCAGCGCCTCCGTGGGCTTGTCCTACGGCGCCCACTCCAACCTGTGCGTGAACCAGATCAACCGCAACGGCACGGCGGCCCAGAAGGCCAGGTACCTGCCCAAGCTGATTTCCGGCGAGCACGTGGGCGCCTTGGCCATGAGCGAGCCGGGCGCCGGTTCCGACGTGGTCAGCATGAAGCTGCGCGCCGAGAAGAAAGGCGACCGTTACGTGCTGAACGGCACCAAGATGTGGATTACCAACGGCCCGGACGCCGACACGCTGGTCGTCTACGCCAAGACCGACCCTGAAGCGCACCAGCGCGGCATCACCGCGTTCCTGGTGGAAAAGGGCTTCAAAGGCTTTTCGGTGGCTCAGAAGCTGGACAAGCTGGGCATGCGCGGCAGCCACACGGGCGAACTCGTGTTCCAGGATTGCGAGATCCCCGAAGAAAACGTGCTGGGTCAGGTCAACGGCGGCGTGAAGGTATTGATGAGCGGCCTGGACTATGAACGCGCCGTGCTGTCCGGCGGCCCGCTGGGCATCATGCAGGCCGTGATGGACGTCGTCGTCCCCTATATCCACGACCGCAAGCAGTTCGGCCAGGCCATCGGCGAATTCCAGCTGATCCAGGGCAAGGTCGCCGACCTGTACACCACGCTGCAGGCCAGCCGTGCCTTTTGCTACCAAGTGGGCAAGAACCTGGACAAGCTGGGCGCCGAACACGTGCGCCAGGTTCGCAAGGACTGCGCCGCGCTGATCCTGTACACGGCCGAGAAAGCCACCTGGATGGCGGGCGAGGGCGTGCAGATCCTGGGCGGCAACGGCTACATCAACGAGTACCCGGTGGGCCGCCTGTGGCGCGACGCCAAGCTGTACGAAATCGGCGCCGGCACCAGCGAAATTCGCCGCATGCTGATCGGCCGCGAACTGTTCAACGAGACCGCCTGACCTTCAGGACGCCGCCGCCATGATCCGCATGTCCGATGTCCAGCATATCGAGCAGGCCCCCGCTCCGGGGCCGTCGCCGCTGGATGTCGCGCGGCTGATCCTGGCCGGGTTCGACCGTCACTACGCGTTGTTCCGCTACAGCGCGCAGCGCGCCAAGGCGCTGTTCGAATCGGGCGATTGGCACGGCATCCAACATCTGTCCCGCGAACGCATCGAGTACTACGACATGCGGGTGCGCGAATGCGCCACGCAGCTGGAAGGTGTGCTGCGCGGCCGCCCGGAGGGCGCGTTGGGTGTCGCGGCTGCCAATGGTGGCGGGGCCAATGGCGCAAATGGCGCCACCGGCACCGACGCGCCGGCGCTGACCGACGCCCAGACCGCCTATTGGCAACAGATCAAGCAGGAATTCGTGGGGCTGCTGGGCGACCACCGCCAGCCGGAATGCGCCGAGACCTTTTTCAATTCGGTGTCGTGCCGGCTGCTGCACCGCGACTATTTCCATAACGACTTCCTGTTCGTGCGTCCGGCCGTCGCAACCGACTACCTGGACAGCAGCACGCCGTCGTACCGGGTGTACTACCCGGCAACCGATGGGCTGGAGAAAAGCCTGATCCGCATGGTGGCGGACTTCGGTCTGGCGCTGCCCTTCGAAGACCTGCCGCGCGACACCCGCATGCTGGCGCGTGCCGCGGTGACGCAGTTGCGCCAACTGTTGCCGCGCCACGTCGGACGGCGCATCGCCAGCGATTGCCAGGTACATGCGCTGGGCTCGCTGTTCTTTCGCAACAAGGGCGCCTATATCGTCGGCCGCCTGATCAACCAGACCACCGTCTACCCCTTTGCCGTGGCGCTGACGCGCAACCCGGCGGGGCAGGTGACGCTGGACGCGCTGCTGCTGGGCGCGGACGACCTGAGCACGCTGTTCAGCTTCACGCGCGCATATTTCCTGGTCGACATGGAAGCGCCGGCCGCCGTGGTGAACTTCCTGGCGACGCTGCTGCCGCGCAAGCCCAAGGCCGAGCTTTACACCATGATCGGCCTGCAGAAGCAGGGCAAGACGCTGTTCTATCGCGACTTCCTGCATCACCTGGCCCACTCTCGCGACGCGTTCGACATCGCGCCCGGCATCAAGGGCATGGTGATGTGCGTGTTCACGCTGCCGTCCTACCCCTACGTGTTCAAGCTAATCAAGGACCGCATCGACAAAGACGGCATGGACCACGCCACCGTGCGCCGCAAATACCAGATGGTGAAGCTGCACGATCGCGTCGGCCGCATGGCCGATACCTGGGAATATTCGCAGGTGGCGCTGCCGCGCAGCCGTTTCGCGCCTGCATTGCTGGAAGAACTACGCCGCCTGGTGCCCAGCCTGATCGAGGAAACCGGGGACACGGTCGTCATCCGCCATGTCTACATCGAACGGCGGATGACGCCGCTGAACATCTATCTGCGCCAGGCGTCCGACGCGCTGCTGGAGCCCGCCGTGCGCGAGTACGGCGACGCGATCCGGCAACTGGCGGCCGCCAATATCTTCCCCGGCGACATGCTTTACAAGAACTTCGGCGTCACGCGGCTGGGCCGGGTCGTCTTTTATGACTACGACGAAATCCAGCGCATGACCGAAATGAACTTCCGGCGTATTCCGCCGGCCCCCAACGAAGAAGCGGAAATGGCCTCCGAACCCTGGTACGCCATTGGACCGAACGACGTATTCCCAGAAGAATTCGGCCGCTTCCTGCTAGGCGATCCGCGCGTGCGCGGCGCCTTCATGCGCCACCACGCCGACCTGCTGGAACCGGATTGGTGGCAAGCCTGCCGTGCCCAGGTGGCGCAGGGCAGGATTGAAGAATTTTTCCCTTACGATACGGACAGACGCCTGCGATCGGCACGCCCTTCAAGCGACCGCGCCGTGCCGATACCCAGACGCTGACCCGACCCTCACAGGAGCTAGCCATGTCAGATCCCATTGTTATCGTTTCCATCGCCCGCACGCCCATGGGCGGCATGCTGGGCAGCCTGTCCGGCCTGGCCGCGCACGAGCTGGGCGCGGTGGCCATCAAGGCCGCCATCGAACGCGCCGGCATCAAGCCCGAGCAAGTCGATGAAGTCATCATGGGCAACGTGCTGCAAGCCGGCCAGGGCCAGGCGCCCGCGCGCCAGGCAGCGCTGGGCGCTGGCCTGCCGCTGGGCGTGGCTTGCACCACGGTCCACAAGGTGTGCGGTTCGGGCCTGAAGGCCGCCATGTTCGGCCACGACCTGCTGGCGGCCGGCAGCGCCGAAGTCGTCGTCGCGGGCGGCCAGGAAAGCATGAGCAACGCGCCGTACCTGCTGCTGAAAGCCCGCCAGGGCTACCGCTTCGGCCACAACACCGTGTATGACCACATGGCGCTGGACGGCCTGGAAGATGCCTACGACAAGGGCAAGGCCATGGGCGTGTTCGCCGAAGACTGCGCCGCCAAGTACGAATTCACGCGTGAACAGCAGGACGCGTTCTCGCTGGAATCGCTGCGCCGCGCGCGCGCCGCTTCGGAAGACGGCAGCTTCAAGTGGGAAATCGCCCCCGTGACCGTTGCCGGCCGCAAGGGCGACACGGTGATCGACACCGACGAAGCCCCCACCAAGGCCATGCCGGAGAAGATCCCCACGCTGAAGCCCGCGTTCAAGAAAGACGGCACCATCACCGCCGCCAACTCGTCGTCGATTTCCGACGGCGCCGCCGCGATGGTGCTGATGCGCGCCTCCACCGCCGAGAAGCTCGGCGTGAAGCCGCTGGCCCGTATCGTCGGCCACAGCCAGCATTCGCAAGAACCGGGCTGGTTCACCACCGCCCCCGTCGGCGCGCTGAAGAACCTGTTCGCCAAGACCGGCTGGAAAGCCGAGGACGTCGACCTGTACGAAATCAATGAAGCCTTCGCGGTGGTCACCATGGCCGCCATGAACGACTTCAAGCTGCCGCACGACAAGGTCAACGTCCATGGCGGCGCCACCGCCCTGGGTCACCCGATCGGCGCATCGGGCGCGCGCCTGATGGCCACGCTGGTCGGCGCGCTGCGCAAGACCGGCGGCAAGCGCGGCGTTGCCACGCTGTGCATCGGCGGCGGTGAAGCCGTGGCGATGGCGATCGAGATGGTCTAAGAAAACGCTTGGGGGACGGACGGGCGTCCGTCTTCCAAGCGGGTTTTCGCTGCGCCTTTCCTGCATGGCTTCCGGACGCGACGGGTCCGTCGCGGGCCGTGTCGCGAAAGGCGCAACGAAAACCCAGATCGACAAGAATGCCCGGCCCACCGGGCAGCGAGACAAACCGCTCCTCGAGCGCCTTCAAATTCCAATCAAGCAGGACGGGTGGAACCCCATGCCCATCATCGAATCCCGCATCAATCCGCGGTCGCAGGACTACACCGACAATGCGCGCGCCATGCAGGCGCAGCTGGATGATCTGAATCAGAAACTGGCGCAGACGGCGCTGGGCGGCAGTGAAGCCGCGCGCGCCAAGCACGTGGCGCGCGGCAAGCTGCTGCCACGCGACCGCGTCGAAAACCTGATCGATCCGGGTTCCCCCTTCCTGGAACTGTCGCCGATGGCGGCGCACGGCATGTACGACGGCGACGCGCCGGGCGCAGGCGTCATCACCGGCATCGGCCGCGTGTCGGGCACCGAATGCGTGATCGTCTGCAACGACGCCACCGTCAAGGGCGGCACGTACTACCCGATGACGGTCAAGAAGCATCTGCGCGCGCAAGAGATCGCCGCGCAGAACCATCTGCCCTGCGTCTACCTGGTGGATTCGGGCGGCGCCAACCTGCCGCAGCAAGATGAAGTTTTCCCTGACCGCGAACACTTCGGCCGCATCTTCTACAACCAGGCGCAGATGTCCGCGCAGGGCATTTCGCAGATCGCCGTGGTGATGGGGTCTTGCACCGCCGGCGGCGCCTACGTGCCCGCCATGAGCGATGAATCCATCATCGTGAAGAACCAGGGCACCATCTTCCTGGGCGGCCCGCCGCTGGTGAAGGCCGCCACGGGCGAAGAAGTCAGCGCCGAAGACCTGGGCGGTGGCGACGTGCACACGCGCCTGTCCGGCGTGGTGGACCACCTGGCCGCCAACGACATGCACGCGCTGCAACTGGCGCGCAACGCCGTGGCCAGGCTGAACCGCAAGAAACCCGCGCCGCTGGCCACGATCCCCGTGCGCGAGCCGCGCTTCGACCCGAGCGAACTGAACGGCATCATTCCTGCCGACACGCGCAAGCCCTACGACGTGCGCGAAGTCATCGCACGCATCGTGGACGGTTCCGAATTCGACGAATTCAAGGCGCGCTTCGGCCCCACGCTGGTGACGGGTTTCGCCCATATCCAGGGCATGCCCGTCGGCATCGTCGCTAACAACGGCATCCTGTTTTCCGAGTCCGCGCAGAAAGGCGCGCACTTCATCGAACTGTGCGCGCAGCGCAAGATCCCGCTGGTGTTCCTGCAGAACATCACCGGCTTCATGGTGGGCCGCAAGTACGAAAACGAAGGCATTGCGCGCCACGGCGCCAAGATGGTGACGGCCGTGGCCACCGCCGCCGTGCCGAAGTTCACCGTGCTGATCGGCGGCTCTTTCGGCGCCGGCAACTACGGCATGTGCGGCCGCGCGTATTCGCCGCGCATGCTGTTCATGTGGCCCAACGCCCGCATCTCCGTCATGGGCGGCGAGCAAGCCGCAAGCGTTTTGGCCACGGTCAAGCGCGACGGCATCGAAGCGCGCGGCGGCCAGTGGTCGGCGGACGAAGAGGCCGCTTTCAAGGCGCCCATCCGCGAACAGTACGAACACGAGGGTCACCCGTACTACGCCACCGCGCGTCTGTGGGACGACGGCATCATCGCGCCGGCGGATACCCGCCGCGTACTGGGGCTGGCGTTGTCGGCCGCGCTGAATGCGCCGATCGAAGACACCAAGTTCGGCGTGTTCCGGATGTAGGGCGCCCGGCCTCCCGCTTGCAGCACCGCAGTTCAAGAAGAATTACAGCCAGGATGACATTCATGTTCGACACTTTGCTGATTGCCAACCGCGGAGAGATCGCCTGCCGCGTCGCCGCCACCGCCCGCCGCATGGGGCTGCGCACCGTCGCCGTGTATTCGGACGCGGACGCCAACGCGCGTCATGTGGCCGCCTGCGATCAGGCCGTGTACATCGGCGGATCGGAACCGCGCGCCAGCTACCTGCGCACCGACGCCATCCTGCAGGCCGCGATCGACACCGGCGCGGGTGCCATCCACCCCGGCTACGGCTTCCTGTCGGAAAACGAAGCGTTCGCCGAAGCCGCTGAAAAAGCCGGCATCGCGTTCGTGGGCCCGCCCGCGTCCGCCATTGCCGCCATGGGCAGCAAGTCCGCCGCCAAGACCCTGATGGAGAAGGCCGGCGTGCCGCTGGTGCCCGGCTATCACGGCGACAACCAGGACCCGCAGTTCCTGAAGACCCAGGCCGACGGCATCGGCTACCCCGTGCTGATCAAGGCCAGCGCAGGCGGCGGCGGCAAGGGCATGCGCGTGGTGGAATCGTCGGGCGCGTTCCTGGACGCCCTGGCCTCGTGCCAGCGTGAAGCCGCGTCCAGCTTTGGCGACGACCGCGTCCTGATCGAACGCTATCTGCAAAAGCCGCGCCACATCGAAATCCAGGTGTTCGCGGACACGCACGGCAACTGCGTCTACCTGTTCGAGCGCGATTGCTCGGTGCAGCGCCGCCATCAGAAGGTGATCGAAGAAGCGCCCGCGCCCGGCATGACGGAAGAACGCCGCCGCGCCATGGGGGAAGCCGCCGTCGCCGCCGCGCGCGCCGTCGGGTACGTGGGCGCGGGCACGGTGGAGTTCATCGCCGAGCCGGACGGCCGCTTCTACTTCATGGAAATGAACACCCGCCTGCAAGTCGAGCACCCCGTCACCGAAATGATCACGGGCCACGACCTGGTGGAATGGCAGCTGCGCGTGGCCGCCGGCCAGCCGCTGCCGGCGCGCCAGGAAGACCTGCGCATCAACGGCCACGCCATCGAGGCCCGCATCTACGCCGAGAACCCCGAAAAGGGCTTCCTGCCGTCGATCGGCACGCTGGCCTACCTGGGCCTGCCCCCGCACACCGCCTTCGCCAACGCCGACATCCGCGTGGACGGCGGCGTGCGCACGGGCGACACGATCACCCCGTTCTACGACCCCATGATCGCCAAGCTGATCGTGCACGGCGCCGACCGCGATCAGGCCCGCGCCCGCATGCTGCAGGCGCTCGCCCAGACGCAGGCCGTGGGCGTGCAGACCAACGTGGCGTTCCTGTCGCGCCTGATGCAGGACAGCGCGTTTGCCGCCGCGGACCTGGACACCGGCCTGATCGAGCGCCAGCGCGCCACGCTGCTGCCGGAACCGCAGGCCGCCAGCGCCGCGACGCTGGCGCTGGCCTCGGCCGCCGTGCTGGTACGCCAGGGCCTGGCCCAACCCGGCGCGCAAGCCGCCGCCAAGGGTCCGTCCGACCCCTGGGACGCTCGCGACGGCTGGCGCCTGGGCAACCAGTACCAGCGCCATCTGCAGTGGGTGGACAACGGCGAAACGCGCCGCGTGACCGTCGCCCGCCAGGGCGGCGCCTGGACACTGGATGCCGGCTCGGGCCCGCAGCCGTTCCTGTGGCGCTCGCATGCCAGCGCCAATCCCAATCTGGCCTACGGCCTGCGCGTCACGCTGGCAGGCCATGAGAACGCCGGTACGGTCGTTCTGCATGCCGACCGCGCCCATGTGTTCGGCGAAGGCGGCGTGCACGTGCTGGAGCTCTACGACCCCCTGGCGCATGCCCAGGACACGCAGGGCGAACACGGCGGCGGCCTGACGGCGCCGATGCCCGGCAAGATCATCTCGATCTCGGTCAAGGCAGGCGACACGGTCGAAAAGGGCCAACCCCTGCTGGTCATGGAAGCCATGAAGATGGAGCACACGATCTCGGCGCCGGCCAACGGTCGCGTCGAGGAAGTGTTCTACGGCGTGGGCGACCAGGTCACCGAAGGCGCCGAACTGGTGTCGATCGGCGAATAACCCCGCGGCGCATTGCCCCTGCTGCCGGCTGGCGCTTTAGTTTGGCGTCAGCCGGCTGTCACTAGAATGGCGGATTCCGGCACCGTCCGCGCGCCTGCCGCGCAAGCTCCCATGCCCGCCCCCGACTCTCCCAGTCCGCTTTCTCGCCCCCCGTTCCTGCATTTCCTGTTCGCGCGCGTCAGCGCGTCGCTGGCCTTCCAGATCGTCTCGGTGGCGGTCGGCTGGCAGATCTATGCGCTGTCGGGCAGCGCCATCGACCTGGGACTGATCGGGCTGGCGCAGTTCCTGCCCATGGCGGCGCTAACGCTGGTGGTGGGCCACGTGGCCGACCGCTACGACCGCCGCAAGATCGTCGCCCTTTGCATGGCGCTGGAAACCCTGGCCACGCTGGTCCTGGCGATCGCGGCGCTGCACGGCGTGGGCGGCAAGACGCTGATCTACGCCACCATCATCATCATGAGTTCAGCGCGCGCCTTCGAAGCGCCGACCCTGTCCACCCTGATTCCCGCCGTCGTGCCCCGCGAGTGGCTGCCACGCGCCACCGCCCTGGCGTCCTCCGGTGGCCAGATCGCGCAGATCGCCGGCCCCGCGCTGGGCGGCATCGGCTATAGCCTGGGAGCAGGGTGGATCTATTGCGTAGCGGCGGCGCTGTACCTGACGGCCTTCGCGTCCATCGCCACGCTCGTCATCGACCGTGCCCCGCCGCGCAAAGAGCCAACCACGTGGCGCACCCTCTTCGCGGGCATCACCTTCATCTTCCAGCGCCGGCTGCTGCTGGGTACCTTGTCGCTGGACCTGTTTGCCGTGCTGCTGGGCGGGGCGACCGCCTTGCTGCCCATCTTCGCCAAAGACATCCTGAATGCGGGCCCGTGGGCGCTAGGCGCCTTGCGTGCCGCGCCCGCCTGCGGCGCGGCGTTGATGTCGCTGACGCTGGCGCGCCTGAGCCTGGGCGACAACGTGGGCCGCCTGCTGTTCGGTTCGCTGATACTGTTCGGGCTGGCGACAACGGTGTTCGGCCTGTCGACCTCGATTCCGCTGTCCGTGGGCGCGCTGGTCGTGCTGGGCGCCGCGGACTCGATCAGCGTCGTCGTGCGTTCGTCGCTGGTGCAGTTGAATACGCCCGACCACATGCTGGGCCGGGTCAGCGCCGTGAACACCTTGTTCATCGGCGCGTCCAACCAACTGGGCGAGTTCGAATCCGGCGTGACCGCCGAACTGTTCGGGGCGGTACCGGCCGTGGTGATTGGCGGCATGGGCACGATCGCCGTGGCGGGGCTGTGGATGCGGTGGTTCCCGGAATTGAGGAAACTCAGAACGCTGCACGGGAACGAAACGGCGCCCACCTGAAGGAGGGCGTTGCATGGCGGGCTCATCAACGGCTGCGCCCGCCATGCCGTCGATCCCCCTTTGTCCGCGGCTTACGCGGTGCCGCGAGGCGCCTGGATCATCTTCCAGCCATTGCCCGCCGGATCGCGGAATCCAGCGTCGACGCTGCCGTAGCGGTCCGTCGGCTCTTGGGTGAACTCCACCCCCAGCGCCTTCAGTTTGGCGTAGGTGGCGCGGCAGTCAGACACCGACAGCACCAGCGGCGGCATGGCGCCTTTGGCGACCATCGCACGCAGGGTTTTCGCGGTAGCTTCGTCGTGGACGGGCGGGCCCGGCGCGAACAGGCCAAGCTGGAACGCGGGCTGCTCCGGGTGCTGGACCGTAAGCCAGCGGTACGGGCCATTGCGCACGTCCGTGTGGATGCGGAATCCCAATTTGTCTACGTAGAACGCAAGCGCTTCGTCCTGATCGTCGACGTACACGCCCATCACACTGATACCTTCGTTCATGGCTTCTCCTTGGTGGATGCCGCCAATTTATCCTTGGCGCTGCGGCGGCGCTTCTCCAAAACTGCGGTGCCCAGATCAGGGCGTTGCGCGGCTTTCAGCACGCAAGCGGGAACGCGGCCGAGTTCAGCCGTCTTCGCCCGGACCTCGACGCGCAGGGCGCTGGGGCTTGAGCCCGTAACGTCATGGAAAATGCGGCCGAACGTACCCAGGCTTTGCCAGCCGGTCGAGAAGGCGATGTCGGTGATGCTGAGTTCGGTGTCGCGCAGCAACGAGACGGCCTGCTCGATCCGCCGCGCCAACAGATAGCGGTGCGGGGGAAGGCCAAACGCCCGCTTGAACGAGCGCGCGAAATAGGCCGCGGAAACGCCGCTGATCTCGGCCAGGCGGCTGACCGGCCAGGCCTCGTGCGAGGCGGCATCCATGCGATCTTTGGCGCGCAGCAAACGGCGCAGCAGGGCGGCATCCTGCAAAGGTTCGACTACGGTCGGGGCCGGAGGGAACGCAGGCGGCTGTGCTTGTCGGCTGTGCTTGTCGGATGACACGAGATCCCATGGCTTTCGGCGCGGGCAAGAATCGGAGCGTTCCAGTGTAGAACACGCGCAGGGAGTAGACTGAGCGCCTTACTTTGCCCTTTCGAGTCCATATCCATGATTGTTAAAGCCTTGCGTGTCGGCCTGGGTCAATTGATCGTCGCGGGCGACGCCCTGACCCGCCCGCGTCCGCAGAAGCGTTCGCCGCAAGGCCAGGCCACCGTCAACAAGGAAGCGGCCGCGCTTGCGCTGTACCAATTCCACGCCTGCCCGTTTTGCGTCAAGACGCGGCGCGCCATGCATCGTCTGAATGTGCCGGTGGCCCTGCACGACGCCAAAGCCGATCCGCAGGCGCGCGAACAACTGCTGGCCGGCGGCGGCAAGGTCAAGGTGCCTTGCCTGCGTATCGAAGAGGCGGGCGACACGCGCTGGATGTATGAGTCCAGCGAGATCATCGCCTATCTTGAAAAACGCTTCGCCCACGTGGCTTGATCGGGACTCTCCAAGATGACGCGCCTTGCCCGCCGATTGGCATTGACGCTATGCGCGGCCGGCGTGCTGGCGGGTTGCGACCCGTCGCTTCCGCCGCCGCCGCCCGGGTCGACACTCACCGCCGAAACCATCGCCACGCGCGAAACGCCGGAGCGACTGCAGTTCAAAGGCGTGTTGGCCGGCAAGCCGATTCACTTGCTCGTCAATAACTGCAAGGTCTACAAGGTAGATGCGGCTGAAGGCGAGAACGTAAGCTGGACGCTCGTATTGGAAGGTGAGTTCTATCCGCTGCCCACGATATGCGTCAACCAATCGCTGACCGAAGGCAAAGGCTTTATCACGGCCTTCATCGGGCGTCAGGCGTTCGGCGCAGGCGGGTGCTGCTCGGGCCAGCCCGAGTACCGTTCGAAAGACGGGCTAACCTGGAAGCCGCACTGATTCCGGACGTGTCCCGAGCACAGCACCACCCGTCTCTTCGGTCAGCTACGCACGAATGCAAGCAGAGGCTGGTAGTCATTTTTGTCGGCAGCCCGTAACGCCTCCAAATAGCAAGACCGGATTTCCGATGCGCTTACCAGGTTACTGCCACCCCAGGAGAACGACGGTTGGCCCAAACCTCGCAGGAGAGCATCTGCCATCATCCGGGCGTGCCGC
>Ga0307412_10000062_pt1 | contig 126099 bp, 118 predicted proteins | sample DK1Cmetagenome_3_FD_203823 | JGI IMG/M metagenome (GOLD analysis project Ga0307412, IMG submission 203823) | Maize rhizosphere microbial communities from greenhouse at UC Davis, California, United States - DK15-C-1 | ecosystem: Host-associated > Plants > Roots > Rhizosphere > Soil | place...
CTTTAAAGACTATTTTTGATTTACTTAACACACAGCAAATTAATCAATTTGCAAAAACTGGGAAAGCTTTGAGCTTTCCTTTTTTGCGCATAAAAAAAGAACTGTCTCACTTTTGAGACAGCCTCCTTATTTTTTAAATGGGTCCGAAGCAGAAATAATCTACTCTCACCCTTAATTTGCAGCATTCAGGCAAGGCATTAAAATCCTCACATGACTTTGGGTACTCCGGACCTACTCCATAAGGACCTGGAGGGCAGTACTCAAAACAAGTGTCTCCTCCGTTAATCAGTTTCAGATTCTCTCTGTCTAATTTTTTTAGATTTTTCATATTGATTTATTTGGTTTCTAAATATAGCATTTTTAACCTCATCTATGAAATCATATTAATAAAATAAAGACTGATTTTAAATTATTACACCATGGGAGCATAGCATGTCCCTCCCGGAGTTCTCCAGCAGCCCCAGGCACCGCCCCCACGGAAGCATACATAAGCAGCACCGCCACATGTCTCGATCTGAAAATCGGTAAACCCACCACTGACTTTACTTTTTTCTTCTCTTGAAAGTTTTTTTAAATTTTTCATATTAATTTTATTTTGTTAATAAATATAATGCTTTAAACATCATTGTGAAAAAAAATGTCACACGATGAAGAATAAAGTTTTAATTTACCACAGGCCCTATGCAGCTCATCATTACAAGATACTGCCCTTTGCAGCAATCTGTCAAAACAGCATACTGCTGGCAGCTGCGTGTTGCTCCTGATCCCGGAGGCCCAAAAGTAGTTCCTGCAGGATAGGGACAGCCTCCTGGGCATGCTGCACCGTTTATTTTTTTCAACTGTTGTTTTGATAATTTTCTCATAATACTTTTTTTTATTATTAATAACTATTTATGTAAACATAGGAGCATAACAGGTTCCCGGAGCTCTCCAGCAGCCCCATGCGCCGTTGCTGCGGCTGCATACATAGGCAGCACCGCCACATGTATCGATTTGAAACTGGGTAATCCCACCACTGATTTTACTTTTCTCTTCGCTTGAAAGTTTTTTAATCTTTTTCATAATATTTTGAATTTACGTTTACGATAATAATTGAATTTTACACACTCTTGATATGCTTAACAAAGATGAAACTCGATACCATCAAAACAAAACCAGAATTAGCAGGTGTAGCTAAATATTAAGTAAGTGATGCATTTTGAAAGATTTCTGATCTATATAATAAAAAAGGACTGCCTATACAGACAGTCCTACAATTCTTTTCAGTAACGATTATTGAAAACATTCTGAACTAACAAAAACACAGCTTTTGCATCGGCTCGGAAGCGCATGATAGGTCTCGCATGAATAATCATATCCTCCGGAAGGTCCGCCAGGGCCAAATCCACCAGTCGGACATCCACTACAGTCGGAAACTGCTCCGTTAATCTTTCCTAATTTTTCCCGAGACATTTTCTTTAAATTTTTCATAGTAATTTTATTTTGTTTTAGAATTTAAAGATAACTATTTTAAAGGAAAAGTAAAATTTCAAATCAATATATTTCTCTTAATAATGAATTAGAAAACAGATTATACAGTAAATTAATTTTGATATCATCAAATAATTTGTACATTTGTTTGGTAAAGAATGAATTTTCTAAGAAACATATCAGATATTTTTGCACCGGAATCACTTATTTCGGGGCTATCTTCTGTTTCTACATTCACAACTACAACAACTACCCCTTAGCGGGGTACATTTTCACATATCATTTCCTGCACCCGTACTCTTTTTTTAAAGAGTAACCATTCGTTTTACATAACCTTAAAATTTATTAGATGAAAGTCTTAAAATTCGGCGGTACATCCGTCGCCAATGCCGGAAATATCCTTTTGGCAGAAAATATTATTAAAAAAGAATCTTTACAGAGCAGAGTGATTGTTGTAGTTTCAGCTCTTCACAATGTTACTGACACCTTGATAAAAGCAGCTGAATATGCTTCTGTTAAAGATGAAAGCTATATTCCCATCATTAAAAATCTGGAAGAAAATCATCTGGAACTTGTCAAAGAACTGATTCCTGTTTTATCCCAAAGCTCATGGCTAAGCTTCGTTAAAAAGCATTTTAATGATATGGAAGATATCTACAGCGGAATATTTGTATTAGGTGAATTTACAGATAAGATCCGGGACAGAATTACTTCATACGGAGAATTTCTGTCTTCAAATCTTATCGCAGCCAAGCTACAGTATGAAGGTTTGGACTGTATATGGATGAATTCAGCTGACCAGATCAGAACAGACAGCAGCTTTACTAATGCAAAAGTAGATTTTAACATCACTGAAGAAAACGTAAAGAATTTTGCAGCCGATCATAAAAATCAGATCATCGTTGCACCCGGCTTTATTGCCAAAGATCAAAACGGGAATGCCACTACATTAGGTAGAGGCGGCTCAGATTATACGGCTGCCATTATTGCAGCAGCTGTTTCTGCTGAAGAACTTCAGATCTGGACCGATGTAAACGGAATGATGACTGCAGATCCAAGACTGGCTTCCAATGCTAAACCTATTCCTGAAATTTCTTATCATGAAGCCATGGAACTTTCCCATTTTGGGGCCAAGGTTCTGTATCCGCCATCCATACAACCTGTTATGGCAAAAAATATTGACCTTAAGATTAAAAATACTTTTGATCCGGAATCACGTGGAACACTAGTTTCCCATAAATTAAACAATTCAGCTGTTGAAACACGACAGATCGCTGCAGGAGTTTCCAATATGAGCCATATTGCCCTTCTTACTCTGGAAGGTAGCGGAATGGTAGGAATTCCCGGAACTTCAGCAAAGCTTTTCCAGTGTCTCAGCCTTGAAAGGATTAATGTTATTCTTATTACCCAGGGTTCTTCAGAACATTCCATTAGCATTGCTGTCAATGAAAAAGATGTGTTTCATGCAGAAAATGTTGTGAATTCTTCTTTTGAAGATGACATAAAACTACAGAGAGTGACTCCCGTAAAAATAGAAACCGGGCTTTCAATTGTAGCGCTGGTAGGAGAAAATATGAAAAACAGAAGCGGAATCAGCGCCAAAATGTTTGGATGCCTGGGCAGTAACGGGATTAATATCAGAGCTATTGCGCAGGGATCTTCAGAAAGGAATATCAGTATTGTTATTTCAGAAAAGGACACTAGAAAAGCAGTTAATGTTCTTCATGAAGAATTTTTTGAATCCGAAATCAAACAAGTACACCTTTATCTGTGTGGAGTCGGAAATGTAGGATCAAAGCTGGTAGAACAGATCTTTGAGCAAAATGAATATCTCCGGGAAAACAATTTGATTAATTTAAGAATTGCAGGGATTTCCAACAGCCGGAAAATGTTTTTTTCTGACCATGGTATCTCTGAAAGCGAATACCGTAATTGGAGTGAAAAGGGCATAGAAGCATCTATTCATGGCTTTGCAGAGGAAATCATTTCCCGGAATCTTCGGAATTCAGTATTTATTGATGTAACTGCAAGCTCCTCAGTACCGGAGATCTATGAAAACTTATTAAAAAGAAGCATCAATATTGTGGCTTGCAACAAAATTGCAGCCTCCTCAGATTTTGAAGTGTATAAAAGCTTAAAAACTACTGCCCGGAATCACAACTGTAATTTCTACTTTGAAACCAATGTAGGAGCCGGACTTCCGGTTATCGGGACCATTAATGATCTCATGAAAAGTGGTGATAAAATCACGTCTATCCAGGCTGTATTAAGCGGAACGCTGAATTTTGTATTTAACAATTATGACGGAAGCAGAACATTTTCAGAAGTGGTTGCCCAGGCTCAGAAAGAAGGTTTTACCGAACCGGATCCACGGCTGGATCTGACCGGAACTGATGTCGCCCGGAAAATCTTAATTCTGGCCAGAGAAGCTGGATATCCTCTTCAGTTTGAAGATATAGAAAATGAAAGTTTTCTGCCTGAAGAATGTCTCCATGGAAGTGTAGAAAACTTCTATGAGAAGCTTACTGAATACGAAAGTCATTTTAAAAATTTAGTCAGTGAGGCACAAAAAAATGGCAAGATCCTGAAATATACTGCTGAATTTAAAGATGGTAAAGCTCAGGTCGGTCTTCAGCATGTTGCTCCGGACAGCGATCTGTATCATCTGTACGGCAAAGATAATATTGTCATCTTCAAAACTTTAAGATATTCCGAGCAGCCACTTGTTGTAAAAGGAGCCGGTGCAGGAGCTGAAGTAACTGCCAGCGGTGTTTTTGCAGATATTATACGGTCAGTTTAAAATAAATAATATGAAAAAAATAAAAATAAAAGTTCCGGCTACTGTTGCCAATCTCGTTTGCGGATTTGATATCCTGGGAATGGCTATCCATGAGCCTTATGACGAAATGGAATTTAAATTACTGGACAGTCCTGAGATCATTATCAGACACGAAGATCATTTTGGACTTCCGCAAGATCCGTCGAAAAATGTAGCAGGTGTTGTCCTTCAAAATATCATGGAGCATCTGAAACTGACAAATGGTTTTGAAGTAACGATTCGTAAACATATAAAGCCGGGCAGCGGGCTCGGATCCAGTGCGGCAAGTGCCGCCGGAGCCGCTTTTGGGGCCAATGCTTTATTAGGAAATATTTTATCCCGTGAAGAAATGATTCACTTTGCCATGTTCGGTGAAGAGCTTGCTTCCGGAGTACGCCATGCAGATAATATTGCTCCATGTATTTATGGAGGAATCACTTTGGTGAAATCTTCCTCTCCTATTGATATTATTCCGTTGAGTACTCCCAATCTGTTTGTAGCTGCAGTACATCCGCAGGTCGAGGTTAAAACTTCTGATGCACGACAGATTCTAAAGAAAAATATCTTATTGAAAGACGCTGTTGAGCAGTGGGGAAACATCGCAGGACTGGTAACCGGAATCCTTAAAAATGATATTCCTCTTATCGGACGAAGCTTGAACGATATCATTGTAGAACCTGTCAGGAGCATTCTGATTCCGAAATTTGATGAGATTAAGACAAGAAGTTTGGAGGCAGGCGCTCTTGGAGGCGGTATTTCAGGTTCAGGACCTTCAATTTTTATGTTGGCAGAAAAAAAAGAAACAGCAGAAAAGATTGCCCGGCTGATGAAATCTGTATACGATGAAATTGAAATCGAGAGCCTTGTGTATGTATCAAAAATAAATCCTTCAGGAATTGAGATTGTTGAAGAAGATCATGATGATAACCAATAAATTAAAAACAATGAATTATTATAATTTAAAAGACAAGCAGGAAATCGTTAATTTCAAAACAGCCGCTATAAAAAGTCAGGGCAGCCAAAAAGGACTGTTTTTCCCTGAAAAGATTCCTCAGTTTGATAAAGAGTTCATTCAGAATCTGCATCTGTATTCAAACGAAGAAATTGCTTTCAGATGCATGAAGGATTTTGTGGGGGATGAAATTCCTTCAGAGGTATTAAAGAAAATTGCTGCAGAAACGGTCAGCTTTGAGATTCCTTTAAAAAAAATCAATGAGCGGATATCCATTCTGGAGCTTTTTCATGGACCAACCTTAGCATTCAAAGATGTGGGAGCCAGGTTTATGAGCCGCTGTCTCTCGTATTTTCTAAAAGATCAGGATAAAAAAGTAACGGTCCTTGTTGCCACCTCCGGCGATACTGGTGGAGCTGTTGCCCATGGATTTTATAATGTTCCGGGAATCAATGTAATTATTCTTTACCCAAAAAACAGGGTGAGTGCTGTTCAGGAAAAACAGCTTACAGCACTGGGAGGAAATATTTCGGCACTGGAAGTCAACGGAAATTTTGATGACTGTCAGCATCTTGTCAAGCAGGCTTTTTCAGATGAAAGTATTAACTCAGCATTGTTTTTAACGTCAGCTAATTCTATTAATATTGCAAGGTGGCTGCCTCAGCAGATTTATTATTTATTAGCTTTAAAACAATGGAAACAACACGAAAGCCGGGATCCGGTAATAGGTGTCCCGAGTGGAAATTTCGGAAATATCTGTGCGGGACTTCTTGCTTATTTCCGCGGACTTCCTGCTGAGCATTTTATCGCTGCATGCAACAAAAATGATGTGGTTCCTGACTATCTGAAAAATCATCAGTATCGTCCTAAAAACGCTGTAGCCACTCTGTCCAACGCTATGGATGTTGGAGATCCAAGTAATTTCGCCAGAATTCTGGAACTTTTCGGGCATCAGTTTAACCATCTGAAAAATATGATTTCGGGATATTCGGTTGATGATGAATCCACACTGCAAACCATAAAAGAGGTACACGAAAAATATAAATATATCCTCGACCCTCACAGTGCAGTTGCATTTGCTGCTATGGAACAGTACCTGAATAAGCACCCAGGTAAAAAAGGATTTATATTAGGAACGGCCCACCCTGTGAAATTCCCTGATGCAGTAGAAAAAGCAGCGCATATCATCCTTGATATCCCCGAAGCACTAAATGATCTTATGAAAAAGGAGAAAAAAACTGTAGAAATAAATGCAGATTTTGAAGAATTAAAACGATTTTTGCTGAATAAAAATCAGGAACAATGAGCAAGATCTTTCTTGAAGATGTAAAAATATATGCATACCATGGTGTACTTCCCGAAGAAAATATCATCGGGACCTATTATATTGTAAATGCAGAACTGCATACGGATCTTTGGGAAGCTGCAGAAACAGATGACCTGAAAGATACGATAAGCTATGCTGATATCAATGGGATCATTCATCAGGAGATGGCTGTTAAATCCAAGTTACTGGAGCATGTGGCAGGAAGAATTATCATGAAGATTCATGAAAGTTTTCCCCAAATTTCTTACATTAAATTGAAAATCACAAAAACTTCTCCACCGATGCAGGGTGAAATGAAAGGCGCAAGTATCGAACTGGAAAAAAGCTTTAAACCTGACGATTTTTAAAATTTTATTTACAAAAAAACATACTGAATTGAAATCCATCAAATTATTATTTCTATTAAGCTTCGCCATGGTTTTTGGCCAGACTGCTGTTGATAATCAATCTGCTGTTTACAATTTTCCAAAAATAAGATCCAGCATAACCATGCCGGTAACCATTCCGCTTTCTGAAATCAGCAATATGATCAATGCTTCGGTAAAAGAGCTGGTATTTCAGGATGATTCTTATACGGATAATAACAATGACCAGTTTAAGGTAAAGGTGTGGAAGACCCGTCCTATCCGTCTGGTAGGAGGAACAAGCCAAAATCTTCTGATCGAGGTTCCTTTAAAAATATGGGCCGAGAAAGGGATTGGTACGCTGGGAGTATATTCATATCAGAATACAACTTTTGAAACGGTTATGTCTTTCAATACCACGATTAATTTTAACAATAACTGGACAATTTCTACCAATACACAGCCCAATGGTTTCAGATGGGTAACGAAACCAGTTCTGGATTATGGCAGAATACAGATTCCTATTACCTCGCTGGTAGAGAAAAGCCTGAAAGAACAGCAGGGAAAATTTGCCAAGACGATTGATCAGCAGATGGCTACCCAGCTGAATTTCCAACAGTACGCCGTAATGGCATGGAATGTTTTCTCGCAGCCTTTTAATATTTCCGAGGAATATAATACGTGGCTGAAAATAAGCCCGGTCGGTGTGAATATCACTCCGCTGAAATTCTATGGAAACGAGATCACCACGAATATAGGAATGGATATTTATTCGGAAACGTTTACAGGAAGTAAACCTTCTGCATCACCAACGGTAAAATCGGCTACAAACTTCAATGTCATTCCTGTTTTGGCCGATAAATTTCTTCTGCAGACCACAGCAAATGTTCCTTTCTCTGAAGCAACCAATATTGCCAGAAATATGTTCATGAACAAGGAATACGATGTCAGAGGTTCTAAAGTAAAAATCAAAGACATCCGGGTTTATGGTGCCGAAGGAAGAGTGATCATTGAAGCTGAAACAGAAGGCTACGTGAATGGGAAAGCCATTATTTCCGGGATTCCTGTATATGACGAAACGAAAAAGAAAATTGTGCTGTCCAATACAAAATTCAATCTGAGGACAGCCAATGTGCTGCAGAAAACCGCTACCCTGCTTTTTAAAGGAAAAATTGTCAAGATGATTGAAGAGGAATACGGAATTCCTACACAGGAACTGGAACTGGCCTCAAAAAAAAGTATAGAGGAAGCATTCAATAAAGAATATTATAAAGGTTTAAAAATGAACGGAAGGGTGTTCAATCTGAAGCCCGGAAGCGTCCTGTTAAACCCATCCGGTATCACTGCAGTTATTGAAACGAACGCTACTTTAAAATTAATACTTAACGGAATTTAAATTAATACAAAAAAACTAAACACAAAACCACATGAGAAAATACCTGGCAGTTGTCGACAGACATAAGGCCACATCCGGCAAACGCTTTCTTAATTTCTTTTTAGACAGACTTTTTATACAGGCAATTTATTATGCATTCTTTTTTTTATTTGGAATAGCATACGCGATAGTGTATGGAGAAGGGTTTTCTGCTGAAAATGAGGATCAAAGTTTTACTTTTAACCTGATCACATTTTTTATTTATCTGGCCTTGTCTTTTTCCTATTTCTTTTTTATGGAATATTATCTGGGCAAAACTATTGCCAAATATATTACAGGAACTGAAGTAATCAGTATAGATGGAAATAAACCAACATCCCAACAGATTATTGCCCGTACATTTTCCCGTGCCGTACCTTTTGATTCCCTTTCTTTTTTAGGAAATAACGGCTGGCATGACAGCTGGAGTGATACCAGAGTAATCAACGGTAAAGACTATGTTGCTGAAAGACAATCAAAAGAGGAAATAAGCAGCATTGGAGCGAAAGAAATGATTTAAAAATTTTTGTTCATTAATTTTTTTTGCTATATTTGCACACCTCAAAAATGGTAAAAATGGTACTTTGGCCGAGTGGCTAGGCAGTGGTCTGCAACACCATCTACAGCGGTTCGAATCCGCTAGGTACCTCACATTAAACCCTATTCTATTAATTACAAATAGTTTAGGGTTTTTTGTTTCTAAAGGTGTCTATTTTGTCTCAACATAAAAATATCTTCTTTCAGGAATTACTTTGAATGTTCTATAACTTCCTTTTACTGTAGATCAAAATATTGTGAAAATCATTTATGATAACGGAATAGTTCATGTGTATACTTTTCAATACTAAATAATGAAAAGTTTAGCAGGGATTTTAATTGGAAATGATATGAAGTAGTCAATGCTTTAACTCCCGATTCTATTAGAATATTTAATATGTATTCTATGATATCCTTTTCCAAAAGTAAGGATATTTTTGTTCCTGAAACTGCCACCAAAAACTTCCAACAGCCTTTAGTACCACGTGAAGTATGATCAAAAAAAAATCCCCGAATTGCTTCGGGGATAAAAACTAATAACCATGAAAACTCAAATTAAACATGAGTTGCTTCATATATTGAAAAATCGTGCCAAAGTTGTTCTTATGCCCCCTACTCTTTTATTTTTTTTTCACTCTTATAATTCTTCATTATGTGCTATGTTAAACAGAAAAACCCAGCTAAAACCCTCATACAAAAATAATTACAACACAATAGCAAAACAATGGAAGCTTTTTACAAGTGAAGTTCAATCGTACATCATGATTAATATCATGTTTCCTCATCTGTTTTATACAGTATAGAAATAAAAAAAGGCCTCCTAATGGAGACCTCAAAAACACAAATGATGAAAAAAATTTATAATAATTTTTATAATTTAAAAGAGAAGAATTGTTATTCTAATTCTAAGTATAAAAATAATACCTTTTACTTTTCTATTTTATGAGTTAAGTCATAAAAGATCTTTTTAATCTATCTTCGGTTAAATTCTCATAACCAATTATTCAGAGATGTAACAAAACAACATCAAGCCAATGAAATGCTGCATTTAAAATTACAAAATCAACATCTATAAATATTTATAAAGAAACATTAAAAATATAAATTCTTAAAATAATAAAAAAAACTCAAAAATAACATGATTTAGGTTATCTTTTTTTAATAATTTATTTTTTAGTTTTACAAAAAACTTAACTCATTAAAACGTGATAAAATTCTCTATACTTATAGCCAATTATAATAATGGCAAGTACTTTAGAGACTGCTATAATTCGTTGATAGCCCAGACCCACAAGAACTGGGAAGTTATAATTGTTGATGATGCTTCTACAGATGATTCTGTGAAAATAATAGAAGCTATTATAAAAAACGATCCACGATTCAGCATCTACCATAATACATCCAATCGGGGATGCGGCTATACCAAAAGAGAATGCATGAAATATGCAAAAGGCGAACTATGCGCCTACCTTGATCCTGATGATGCCTTATACGAGGACGCATTGGAAAAAACCATACACGAATTTATCAAAGAGGATATTATAGCAGCATACTCTCAAATGATGCTTTGCAACGAAAATCTTATTCCGGATAAAGTATTTGCAGGCACAAAACAAATCTATAACAGCAGATATTTCTTCAACTGTCCTACACAGTTTGCGCATTTTTTCGCCTTCAAAAAAGAAACCTATCTGAAAACTTCCGGCATCAACCCCCATCTAAAAAGTGCTGTAGACCAGGATCTTTATTTAAAAATACTGGAACACGGCAATATAAAATACATTAGAAAACCTCTTTATTTTTACCGTCTGCACTCTAACGGTATCTCCCAGCAGACTTTTAAGCAGGGAGCAAAAGAGTCTTTTGCCAGAGTGATTCACGACACTATGAAGAGAAGAGGAATCAGAATGATCAATAATAAGATAGTGCCTGAAATCTACACCAGCTCACAGGAAATCTACGAGCTCCTGAACTACCAAACCCGCAAAATTTACAGGCTTATCAATAAGGTAAAAGTAACTTTAAATATATAACCAAAAGACTTCTCAGAAATGAGAGCTTTTTTTCTTTCTGGCAGTTCATTAAAACAAAAAGCTCCCAAATCAGGAAGCTTAAGAACATAAATAATAAATCCTTTGTGAGGATTATTAAAGTTGATTTAATTTAATCCATTCATTTACTCTGCCCAGGTCACAGGAATATATACAGTAACGTATCCGTCAGCATCTACCTGAGCATCTGATACAGTTCCTGTTACCGAGCCATAACCTGTCCAGCCTCCCTGCCCCTGCATCGCAGAGAAAGTATAAGTTCCCGCAGGAATCCCTTCATAATAGGCAGGCAATGTCTGGAAACCTCCACCATAATAAGTATCATAAACCTCCCCTGTAACTGTATTTTCAGCAAGGAAACTTCCTACGTCATAACTTCCTGAAAGCGTTTTTGTTCCGTCCAAAGATATAAGACCGAATCTTACCTTATAGGTTTGCGTTTTTGAAGCTTCTTTAGAGGTTTGAGAATGAGGCTGAGACTGAATATCTGTTACCAGATCATCATTCGAAGAACACGAAACGGCAATAACTGACATCGCTACAAAAGCCATTGTTTTAAAAATTGATATTTTCATATTAAGTAATTTTGGTATTTCAAAAGTAACCAATTCATATGAATTGAATAAAAACTTTTAATTAACTTAAAATTACATCTGAAAAACATTCAGTTTTATCAGAAAATTCATCACTTTAACATTCCTTAACTAATTTTGGCTTCATAATTGAAAATACATAGAAAGTTGCTGCCGTTTTGGCTAAGACTATTTATTAAAATTTGAATTATGAGAAAGATAGTATTAGCAGGTTTTTTATCAGTCTTTTTACTGACAGCCTGCAAAAAGGATGAAAGAACAGCTGAAAAATCTCTGGAAGAGCAGAAACTTGAATTTCAGGCAAGACAGCTTGAAATAGAAAAGCAAAAGCTGGCTATCGAGAAAGAAAAAATTGTGTACGAAGCACAGAAAAAAGCAGACAGCATTGCTGAAAGTAAAAAATCACAGGCAGCTGCAGCCAATAATTCAAAGCCTCAGGTCATAAGAGAAACAAGAACAGTATATAGAGACAGAGGATCAAACTCTAATTCAGGAGGCGGAACGTATGCAGACAATGGAAATACTTCTTCTCAGGGAACAACCACCCAAAAGAAAGGATGGAGTAAAGCAGCCAAAGGAACCGCTATTGGTGCTGTAGGCGGTGCCGCAGTAGGAGCTATTGTTGCCAAGAAAAACAGAGGTCTCGGAGCCGTAATCGGAGGTGTAGTAGGTGGTGCAACCGGCTATACGATCGGTAGAGCTGGAGACAGAAGAGACGGAAGAGTTCAGCCAAGTAATTAATATTTTCACGATAACATTTAAAGATTGCTTATTTTTAGGCAATCTTTTTTTATGATTTTACTTTTACTTTCATCAGTTCTAATTCTTTCAGTACTTGCGGGCTGGGGAAAAATCATGGAAAGCTTCACCGGTTCCCTGTTCGGTGGGATTTCGGGCAATATTTTAACCGGAATAGTAGGACTCAGCCTTATATGGACTGTTCTGGCATTTTTCGTTCCTATTAATATATATGTAGAGATTCCCTTTGTAGTATCCGGAGTTTTTTTCTTCTTCAAAAAGAAATTATACCAGAAAATCAATTCGTTTTCAAAGAAAGATATTCTTCTGATTGTCAGTATTTCATTGCTTATTTTATACAGCAGTTCCTTCTATCCTTATATATTGGATCATTTCGGGTATTATGTTCCCACCATCAGATGGCTCACAGAATATGGTTTGGTAAAAGGTATTTCCAATCTGGATTTTACATTGGGGCAAATGTCCGTATGGCATATTTTTCAGTCGGGATTTTCCGGATTCTCAGATCCCTTTTTAAGAATTAATGCCATTCTTCTGATCGCCTATACTTTTTATATTGTTGAGAAGAAGAGCTGGATCCAGCTGTGTTTCATTCCTATCCTGCTACTTTTCTCACAGTCGCCGAGCCCTGACCTTCCTGTTATTACTTTATCATTGATTATCTTAAATGAAATCATGACAGGAAACAAAAACATCAGCCTTCTTTTTGCTTATGCCGTTTTTGTTTTTTCCATAAAACCTACTATGATATGGCTTCCGTTACTGGTATTTCTATGTTCTGTATTTGTTTTTAAACCTACTTATAAAAACTGGATTTTGGGAACTGGGATTCTTATTTTGTTCTTTATTAAAAATATATGGACATTCGGATATCTGGTATTTCCTGTAGCAATAATTGATTTTGGATTCAGCTGGAAACCCAATCCGGAAGTCCTAAAAATTTCATCACAATATGCTGTTCAGAAAACATACGATATGCAGTACAGCTACGGGGACATTCAAAAGTTCTCTTCTTATGATGCGGTCAGAAACTGGTTTACACTGGAAGGCATTAAATCAAAAATCAATATAATTTTCATTTTAAGTCTGGCTATTTTCTCTGTTTTTGCTTTCATTAAAAAGAAAAAAATCATTAGCCTGATCTGCATTTCCATATTAATAAAAAGTATACTGGTGTTGGCTTTTTCGGCACAGTACCGTTTTTTTATTGATGTATTTTTTGTAATTGCTTTTATCCTGTTAATACACTTTAGCAAAAGAAATTCACTTGCTATTTTCTCTGTAACCGGTATATTGGTGATCGGGATTTTAAGTTTTCCCAATTTCATCCGTCAGTATGTTCCGAGTTTCAGACCGGGAAACTTTATGGCCGGATTGAAAAAAGAACAGCTGTATAAGCCTTCAACTTATCATTACAATAAATTTGAAACTTTCAAAACTGGGAATTTAAAATTCAATGTATCAAAGAATTATCCTTTTAATTTTGACACGCCCATTCCTGCCATCTCTGCAGGCTACATTTTTGATGATGCAAAAGCAGGAATCTTCCCTCAATATATTGACGGAAAAAACATCAGAAAAGGATTCTTCTGGAAAAAACTCACACCCGAGGAAGAAAAAGAAGTACAGGACATTATCCATACTATCAAAAACACTGATAAATAGAACAAATCCAGAAACTTTATTATCTGAAGAAAAATAGGTAATTTTGTATCATGTTCAATACATTAGGTAATCTTCTTAGTCTTACAACATTTGGAGAAAGTCACGGCGTGGCTTACGGCGGTATCATCAATAATTTTCCGGCAGGTTTAACGGTCGATTTCGATAAAATTCAATATGAATTGGATCGTAGAAAGCCAGGTCAGTCTGCGATTGTCACTCAAAGGAAAGAAAGTGACACGGTAAAGTTCCTTTCCGGGATCTTTGAAGGAAAAACAACGGGTACCCCAATCGGCTTTATTATAGAAAATGAAAATCAGAAGTCTAAGGACTATGATCATATCGCAGATTCATACCGTCCGAGCCATGCAGATTTCACGTATGACCAGAAATTTGGCATCAGAGACTATCGCGGCGGCGGAAAATCTTCGGCAAGGGAAACCATCAACTGGGTTGTTGCAGGAGCATTGGCAAAACAGCTTTTATCCGGCATCGAGATTAATGCCTACGTTTCTTCGGTGGGCGATATTTTCTGTGAAAAGCCTTATCAGGCTTTAGACTTTTCAAAAACGGAAAGTAATGATGTACGCTGCCCGGATGCCGAAACGGCTGAGAAAATGATCGAAAGAATTAAAGAGATCAAGAAAGAAGGCAACACCATCGGTGGAACTGTTACCTGCGTTATCAAAAACGTTCCTGTAGGAATTGGAGAGCCTATCTTTTCCAAACTTCAGGCCGAGTTGGGCAAAGCCATGCTGAATATCAATGCCTGCAAAGGATTTGAATATGGAAGTGGCTTCTGCGGTGCTAAAATGACAGGAAAAGAGCACAACGATGCTTTCAATACAGATTTCACCACAAAATCCAATCTTTCGGGAGGAATCCAGGGAGGAATTTCCAATGGAATGGATATTTATTTCCGTGCTGCATTCAAGCCGGTTGCGACTATTCTGAGACCTCAGGACAGCGTAGATAAATATGGAAATCCGGCAGTAGTGGAAGGAAAAGGACGTCATGATCCATGTGTAGTGCCCAGAGCCGTTCCTGTTGTGGAAAGCCTGGCTGCATTTGTACTGGCTGACCTGTTTTTAATCAACAAAACAAGAAACATCAATAATTTTTAACATAAAAAATATTTTTGATCATGAAGAATTACTGGGATCAGGGAATTTCTTTTGAAGAATATGTCCGCATCGGAAAAGAAAGATTGGAAAACCCTTCCAGTCAGCAGGAAACCGAATATAAGCAATACTATGAGCTAGGATTGCAGAGAATGGACAGAACATTAAAAAAATATGTTCCGGATGAAGAACAGTTAAAAGAATTGGCTTCTAAGAATTTTGACGGAAAAATCCTGATTATTTCAGAAGCATGGTGTGGCGATGCCAGCGCTACGGTGCCAGCTCTTGTTACTTTCTTTAAAGAACACAATGAGGTGAGAATTTTCCTTAGAGACAGTGATAAAAGCCTGATCAATCAATACCTGACGAACGGTACAGAATCTATCCCAAAAGTAATTATCCTGGATAAAGATTTTAATGTAAAAAATTCATGGGGACCACGTCCGAAATACGGATATGAATTATTAATGAAACATAAAGCAGACCCTGAAGCTTATCCAAAAGATAATTTCTATAACGACCTGCAGCTGTATTATGCTAAAAACAGAGGCAAGGATGCAGTCCAGGAGATTTTGGAACTATTATAATATAAATTGAATTCCATCGGTAAAAAATAACAGTAAAGATCATCGCATGAAAAAGAATATCATTTATCTTGTCCTTATCATCATTATCGGTGTCATAGCTTTTGTTCCGGGAGTAAAGGAATACCTGAGAGATCAGTTCTTCCCGATCGCCACGATTGAAAATGCCGTACATGTAAGTGAAGAAGATTATGACATTGAGCTGAAAGGAATCAATGTACCAAGTACCAATCTTAAAACTTTTAAAAATAAGCCTGTTTTCCTTAATTTTTGGGGAACATGGTGCCCGCCATGCAGAAAAGAATGGCCCAGCATTCAGAAATTACATGATTCCAGAAAAGGAAATGTAGATTTTATTCTTATTGCTATGAACGACAAGGAAGAGGATGTCAGAAAGTTTTTAAAAGAGAATAATTATTCCGTTCCTGTTTATATTGCACAAAGCCCTATTTCCGAAAAAATTCTTCCGAAAGTATTCCCTACCACTTTTCTTATTGACCAGCACGGAAGAATCATTATTAAGGAGGATGCTTCCAGAGATTGGAACACAGAGACTGTGCATCAGTTTATTGACAACATCATTAAGTAATTATTTTAACTAAATTTTATAATTTATTGGTATAGAATTTGCGAAATTTACTACGTTGAAAAATTTATTAAACTAAACACAAAATGAAATATTCAAAATTGAATCTTGCAAAAGAAGCGATCAGCCATAAAGGCTTCGTAAAAAAAATTCCTGATATTTTCAGGATGGTCAAATTATGGAGAAAAGGAGAATACCCGATGAGATCTATGGATATCATTCTTCCTCTTCTGGGACTTTTATATGTAATTTCCCCTATTGATATACTTCCTGAATTTGCCGTTCCTGTTTTAGGAGTTATGGATGATCTGGCAGTATTGTCACTTACAATTCCAAAACTGATCAAAGAAGTGGATAAATTTTTGCTGTGGGAAGCAGAACAGAGGCTGAACGGCACTAAAATTATTGATGCAGAAATTGTAAAATAATAATTTACAGAAAATATTCTTTAAACCATCCTGAACATTTCAGGGTGGTTTTTTATTGACAAATGGTTGATAAATTTTTAAGCCTTGTTTCAAATCATTAAATTTGCAGTATCTAATAAAAAATAATGGAAAGTAAAAAAGAATTTTTCTTAGAGTGCTACAAGCTGGGCATCATCAAATTCGGAAGGTTTACCTTAAAAAGTGGTATTGAAAGTCCGTTTTATGTAGACCTGAGACCTTTGGCTTCAGACCCTAAAATCTTAAAGAATCTAGCTAATTATTTACTGGAAATGCTTCCACTGGATAATTTTGATTTAATCTGCGGAGTGCCGTATGCAGCGCTTCCGATGGCTACTGCGATGTCTTTGGAAAGTTATATTCCATTAATTATTAAAAGAAAAGAAGCCAAGAGCTACGGAACTAAAAAGCTGATCGAAGGAATTTATCAGAAAGGCCAGAACTGTCTTTTGGTAGAAGATGTGATCACTTCCGGAAAATCTCTTATAGAAACTATTGCAGAGGTAGAGCAGGAAGACCTTAAAGTAGCTGATATTGTTGTGGTTCTTGACAGAGAGCAGGGCGGGAAACAGTTACTGGAAAGTAAAGGCTACAGAGTTCATACTCTTTTCAATATTTCAGAAGTTTGCGCTATTCTTCAGGAAAACGGAGAACTGTCTGATGAAGAAGTAAAAAGAATCCAGGATTTTCTTCAGGGAAACCATATTCAGTTTGAAGAAAAAACGAGAAGTTCTTACGAACAGAAATTAGAGCATGCACAACATTCGGTTTCTAAAAAATTGCTGGAAACTGCTTTGGCAAAAAAATCAAACCTGATTGCCTCAGCAGACGTTACCACGACACAGGAACTTCTTGATCTTGCTGAAAAAGTAGGGCCTCATATTATTGCATTAAAAACACATATTGATATCATTTCAGATTTTGAATATGAAAAAACAATCGTTCCTTTAAAGGCATTGGCTGAAAAACATCAGTTTTTATTGATGGAGGACAGAAAGTTTGCAGATATCGGTAATACCCAGGAACTGCAGTTCACCAGCGGCGTATTTAAAATTACAGACTGGGCAGATTTCGTTACTTCGCAGGTAATTGGTGGATTTGAATCTCTGGACTGCTTCAGAAACGTAGGCGTTGTTGCTATTGTAGGAATGTCTTCCAAAGGAGCCCTGACTACAGCAAGCTATCGTGAAGAAGCTCTGAAAGTAGCCTTATCACATCCAAATGTAATCGGAGGAGTATCACAGAACCAGATTCCGGAAGAGCTATTGCTTTTCACTCCTGGTGTTAATCTTGCGGATTCAGGAGACGGAAAAGGACAGCAGTACAATACTCCTGAACATGTTTTCAAAATGCTTCACTCCGACTTTATTATCGTAGGAAGAGGAATTTATCAATCTGAAGATCCTGAAACCGCTGCCGTTACCTATAAGAATGAGGGCTGGAATGCGTATGTTAATTCTTTGCAAAAAAACATCGTTCAGGGCTAAAATCCTACTGGATATATTCAAAATAAGTTTATATTTGGGCTTTATCACAGGATTTTGAAAAAGATTACGACATGCCTTGTTTTGTTTTGGGGAATTGTACAGATTTCTGGACAAAAAGACAGCATATACATTGAAGCTAAACTATCTGCGGACAGAAAAACGCTGGAGGTTAACCAGGAAATTGTATATTACAATCACTCCGGCAAAGACCTGCAGTCCGTAAAGCTTCTCAATTGGGTTTCTGCTTATAAGAAAAAAGGAACATCACTGGTATACAGAAAACTGGAAGACAGGAACAGTGACCTTCATTTTGCTAAAAATGATCAGCTGGGTACACTTCTGGATCTGCAAATTAAAAATTCAGCGCAGCCTGTTGCCGTGAATTCCACATCAGATGAGAATCTTTTTCTTCCTCTGAAGGAGGCTTTGAAACCCGGTGAAAGCATCAAATTACAGCTTCAGTACAGAATGCACCTCCCCGATAAGAAATTTACAGGATACGGTACATCTGATAAACTCACTGCATTAAAATATTTCTTTATTGTTCCGGATCATTTTGATCCGGACAATATTTCCAAAAGAAACTACCACGATATTGAAGAATCGGTAAGTTTCAATACTTTCTGGACGGTGAATTTTGACCTTCCTCCTAACAGTTTCATCGAAAGTAATCTGCCGCAGATTCAGATGAATGCATTTAAAGGTTATCTTGATTCTGATCCTGAATTTGTAATCTCACAGAACGGACTTCCCTCCATAAAAATAAATGTAGATGGATCTGATACTGAAATCAAATTCGGATATAATCTGAAACCGGAAGAAAAACAGAATCTTGAATTTTACCTGCCTTTGCACTTGAAGTTCATAAAAGAAAAAATAGGCTTTCTTCCAAAAAATCTTTTTATTTCGGAAAAATTCAAAACTTCGGAAGATTTTTTCGGAAGTAATGATATCGCTTTCTGGAAATTCAGATTTCAGCTATTCACGGAGTCAGAGAAAACAGATCTTGATTATTTTGGCATCATTGCAAAAAAAATACTTGACGAAAGTATTATTGCAGATAAGCAGAAAAACCACTGGTTTAAAAACGGTTTAAAATCATATCTTGAAATCCAGTATCTTCAAAAGTTCTACAAAGATACCAAGTTATTGGGGACTTTGCCCGAGACGCGTATTTTTGGAGTAAAGCCATTAAAACTGTTCCACGCGTCTAAAGTAAAATTGATCGACCGTTACGGACTGGCTTATCAATATATTATGTCTCAGAATCTGGACCAGAAGATCAGCGAAAACTTTACGGTTTTGAGCAACTTTAATGATATGGCAATCAGCAGTTTTGAAACGGGAAGCCTTTTTAATTATACTGCCGAAAAAATGGGTTATGATCAGTTCAACAGTGTTCTGAAAGATTATATTTCCAAAAATACAGACAAGAAAATTGAGCCGGAGGAATTTCTTAAAGAACTGGCTGAGAAAGATAAAACATCAGACTATCTCGCCAATTTTTTAAAACAAAAGAACAGAGCTAATTTCAGGCTGAAAAATATCAGGAAGCAGGAAGATTCTTTGACTATCAAAATTGGTAAAAATATGGATTCTCCCATTCCTGTACGGCTTGAAACGCAGACCAGTGAAGGCGAGGTAAAATCTTATTGGATAGAAACAAAAGAAAACGAAAGAATCACCAATTTAGCTCTTCCTGCCTCAGAAGATATTCATAAAGTAACTCTAAATTCGGATTACATTTTCCCAGAATCTAAATACCGGGATAATTTTTTATACGCAAAAGGTCTGTTTTCAAATGCTAAAAAAATAAAATTTAAGCTTATCAAGGATATTCCAAATCCTGAATACAACGAAATATACGTTACCCCAAGGGTACGTTTTAATAATACGTATGATAAATTCCTTTTGGGTGTTAACTTAAAAAACCAGTCTTTCTTCGATCAGAAATTTCTGTATTCATTTACGCCTACTTACAGTACCGGGACCGGTAAACTGACAGGATCTGGTGCTATCTCCTACTCTTTCCTCCCGGCTGAAAGTGTTTTCAGAAGTATTACTTTTGGAGTATCAGGTTCCTATTTCCATTATGATTACGGTCTGGCCTACAGAAAAGGATCAATATTTTCCAATTTCAATTTCAGAAAAAATCCCCGAAGTACGGTAAGCAGAAGTTTAGGGTTTTCTTACAATTATTTAGAAAGGGATCTCAGTCCTAAAATGATCGCCAACAAAGATTATGACAAGTATAATCTCTGGAGTGCAGGCTATGGATATAGTGACAGCCAGATGATCCATGAAAAAAGTTTAAGCTTGAGCACTCAGGGCATGGAAGACTTCAATAAAATAACTGCGGAAGGATTTTACAGGTGGGAATTTGCTCCAAAACAAAAACTAAGCGTTAGATTATTTGCCGGTTATTTTATAAGAAATGAGACCCGAAATAATACGTTCAACTACGGAATATCCAGGGTATCAAACTATTCTTTCTCTTATAATCTGTTGGGGGAAAGTGCTAACAGCGGTCTTCTGTCACAACAGTTTATCCTGGCTGACGGAGGTTTTAAGTCCTTTATTCCTGGATCTGTTAATCAGTGGATCACTTCTTTTAATGTAGATTCAAGCGTATGGAAAATATTTCATGTGTATGCAGATGCGGGGATTTATAAGAATAAAAACCGTCCTGCAGAGTTTATCTGGGACAGTGGCATTAAAGTAAGGCTTATCCCTGATTTTCTTGAAATTTATTTTCCTATCCAGTCCTCATTAGGCTTTGAACCTTCTTTCAAAGATTACGCAAAACGTATCAGATATACATTGGTACTTAATCTTGGTGCCGTTATCAATGCTGCGAGAAGGGGATGGTATTAAAATAAAAAAGCAACTGTAAAACAGCTGCTTCTCTTAACATGTTATATTGAAAACTAACTATTATTGTTTTGAAGTAAATTTAATCGCTATAATGACATTTACTACTCTTGTTAAATATACATCAAATAAAGAACCAAAATTAAAATATTTGAAAAATAACATGCGTTCTTGAATCTTAGTTCAATATTTTTGAATTCCATAATTTAAAGAAGCTAAAAAATTAGTCTTTTAAAATCTTTTGAGATACAGGCTCGTTATTTACAGTTCCTGTAACGATATAGTTTCCTTTTGCTAGTCCATCAACATTCACAGTCTCGTTTTCTTTTACAGAAAGAGATTTTACAACTTGTCCAAACATATTAAAGATTTTTACATCTTTACAGTTTTTCGCAAAATTGATCTCTGATTTAACAAAGGTATTTTTAACTAAGCTATATTTTGATGCTGAGAAATCAACTGTAGATAATGATCCGTTTTGCATTAAAGAAAACTCATCAAAACTAGCAGTAGAATTATTATAAGCACGTACTTGCAATTGGAACTGCGCTGCAGATGCCGGAGAAGTAAAAGTTACAGTTTTTTGAGTCCAAACACTTACTTTAGGCAAATAACCATTATTATTTCTCAATGGATCTGTTGATGCATCACTTGTCAAATAGACAGGTGATGCAGAAGAGTCTAAAAAGCAAGACCAAATTCTGGCTCCATTCCCACTACCAGAAGACTTATACCAAAAGCTAACTACATATTGAGTATTGGCCGTGATAGGGATGTTTTGATAAAAGCCATTTGTTGCTGTTGCTACATATTTAGTATAATTTACTCCTTGATATGGAGTATCTGTTTCAATAGTAGGTAACGTATAAGATGTTCCTGTACCAGCTGTCCAGCTGCTAAGCCCACTTTCAAAACTTGGATTTTGAACTAAGTTCTGAGAAAATCCGAAAACACATGAAGTGATTCCTAAAATAGTAAAGATTTTTTTCATTATAAAAAGTTTTTAAATTATGGGATAAAAGTACAAAAAAACCATCACCATATAAAAATGGTGGCATATAATTAACAATTAATTAAAGTTGCTTTTTAACAATTCCCCTGGAAACCTTATTAGTATTCATATTTTACATTATTGAATAATTCCCATTTTAAAGATTTATTCTGTTTAAAACTGTATTTCCTGTAATTAATATCAATTTTACTGTGAATAAAAATTCAATGATATTAAATTCAATGATTAATAATTTACATGATAAAATCATCTGTAATTTTTATGGATTTGCAATAATTAGATTAAATTTCTGTTAATAATGCTAAACTCCTTTCCATTAACATTTTTTAGTTATTTTTACGAATTATTTTTAAACACTTGCGCAATCTTTTTCTTCTGATCGGTTTGTTTTTCATGGGCATATTTTCGGCCCATGCGCAAATATTTTCGTGGAAAAATCCAAACATTCCTGAAGACAGTATTAAAAAAGACAGTATTCTTGCTGCGCGTTTTGAACAGGATATTTTTGCTAAAGACACGCTTGATTTTGTAAAAACGAACAATAAAATAATTGTAGATGAAGCGGTACTAGTCAGAAATGATAAAAAAAGATTTTTAGGAGAACTGAACTCTAAAGGTTCTATCATCCGCGGAATTACATTCGGTAACAATCAGGGACAGTCGGTACAGAGTTCCATGGATCTTCAGATTTCCGGAAGGCTTTCCAAGGATGTCACTATTCTGGCAAGTATTTCGGATCACAACCTCCCTATTCAGGCTGATGGTTATACCCAAACCCTGGAAGAGTTTGACAAAATCTATATGCAGCTGAATATTAAAGATAAGTCGATCCTAAGAGCAGGGCATCTTGATCTTGTAGAATCTAAAAATTATTTTGCAAAATTCCAGAGACGAAGTATGGGGCTTGAGTTTCAGACTGAATTTGGAAAGGATAACAAAACTTTTGCAGATGTTTCCATGGGCGTTGCACGAAGTGAATTTCACAGGGTCCGCTTTCAGGGAGTGGAAGGCAACCAGGGACCTTACCGTTTAACCGGTAAGAACGGAGAACAGTTCATCACCCTTATTTCCGGCTCTGAACAGGTATTTATTGATGGTATTTTGATGAAGCGTGGTGAAAACCAGGATTATATCATTAATTATAATACCGGAGAGGTAACATTTACCAGTTTCCGCCCGATTTTCCAGCAGAATTTTATTACAATTTCATATAACTATACGAACAGGAATTACTCGCGGTATTTATTTACCGGAAAATTAGAGCATCAGAGGGAGAAGTTTAAAGTAGGGCTGAACTGGTTCATGGAAAATGACAACAAAAATGCGCCGCTTTCACTAAATCTCACCAAAGAAGATGAACAGATTCTTGCCGATGCGGGTAATGATCCTGATCTGATGTATGCGCCATCAGGAGTGGTGACTCCATATGATGTTAACAAAATCCTGTACCGCTTAAACCCAGCCGGAAACTTCTACGAATTTTCGACAGATCAGAATGAAACACTTTATCAGGTTTCTTTTACTTATTTTGGTATTAATCAAGGTGATTACAAAATTACGCAGACCACTAATAACGGCCGTGTGTTTGAATATGTCGGGAATAATATGGGGGATTATAAAGCGGTAAGAAAGCTTCCTTCACCTCAGAAATCGCAGGTTTATTCAGTAAATTCCGAGTATCTTTTAAAGGAGGGAAAAATTGGAGCTGATTTCTCACTGAGCAATTATGACCTGAATTTATTTTCTTCAAAAGATGCAGCTCAGAATATAGGATATGCATGGCGTATCTTCGGGAATAAAAGTTTTACTAAAAACAACTGGAAAGGAACTCCAAGCTTTGAATATCAATACATTGACAAGCAGTTCCATATTCTAGACCGTATCAATGATGTGGAATTCTCGAGAGATTTTAACCTGGTGCAAGAATTCAGCCAGAGAACTCAAAACAGATTTATATTCAGTTTTTTAAATAAGTGGAACAATAAATCAACTCTGAATTACCGGATGAACTATCTGGATGAGCAGGACACCTACAAAGGGATAAAAAATGATCTTGATCTTAGCTGGATCACAGGAAAATTCTTTACAAAAGGAAACCTGTCATACCTTAATACGAATGCTACACTTCAGGACACAAAATTTATCCGGGGTGGAGTTTCTACGGAATTTACAGGCAAAAAAGGAAGCTGGACTATCGGAGGAAGCATGGAACATAATGAGAAGAAGTATAATGATACACAGCTTATGGATGTTACCAGTTTCAGCTGGAAAGAAATCTTCGTTCAGAAAAAGATCGGTGACAGTACGCGTACAAAGCTTCTTGCAAAAGTGTATATGAGAGATAATGACTCTGTACGAAACAACAGGCTGGAGAGCATGAATAATATCCTGGGGATCATGGCAGAAAGCCAGCTTATTAAGACCGAAAGAACTACTTTAAATGCTTTGATACATTATAGAAAATTCTTTTACCAGAATGACGAAGCAGACATGACCCGAAATAACGATTTTGTAGTAGGGAATATTCTATATAACCAGCAATTATTCAGAAACGGGATGCGTCTTCAGGCTTTTTATGAACTTGGGAACGGACAGGAAGCACAAAGGGAATTCCAGTATCTTAAGGTCACAGACGGCCAGGGCGTTTATAAGTGGACCGATTATAACGGAGACGGCATTCAGCAGCTCGATGAATTCGAAATTGCAGAATACTCTGACTTGGCACAGTATATCAGGATTTATACAAATTCCGTTCGCTATATCCCCTCCAATAAAAATAAAATCCAGTTGGCATTATTCGTTAATCCTGCGATTGTTTTCAATTCTGAAAATGCATTTTTAAAACGCTGGAATTTTAATGTTTCATTGAACTCACAAAACTCTTTCTATAAAAAAGACAAGGTTCTGGTCCTGAATCCTTTTGAGAAAAACAGTGATCAGATCTTAAAAAATCAGAATATTCTGGCTTCTGTCCAGTTTAATCCAACAGAAAAATCCGGATGGAACGGAAACTACCGTTTTATTACCAATGATAACCTCATCAATGCCAATTTCAGTAATGAAGAGCGTGAGCAGGTTTCGCATTTTGTCAATATTGGGTATTGGTTTAACAAAGAATTCAGAGTTGATTGGGAAAACTCGATCCATGATCTTAAAAATTCATCTCAGCTATTTGCCACAAGAGATTACCGTTTGAATAATATTGAAACAAAGCCAAAGGCTACTTATAAATTTACAGACGCCATTCAGGCCGAACTTTCTTCTGCCTACCGTCAAAAGAAAAGAATAGACGGTGAAGAACTTCTGAAGGCTTTTGATGTCACGGGGACCATTCAGTGGGAGCGCAAAAAAACTTCTATCCGTGGGAATTTCTCTTTCATTAATAATGATTTTACCGGAAACAATTTCAGTATCGTAGGAAACCAGATGCTGGACGGTCTTAAACCCGGCAAAAACCAGGTATGGAGTGTTTTCATTCAGCAGGCGATCAATTCTTTCCTTCAGCTCAATTTAAATTACGAGGGAAGAAATTCCGGAGACAGAACTATTCACATCGGAAGTATGCAGGTAAAGGCGAGCTTTTAATGAGTGAGAGCGTTTGAGGGTATGAGAGTTTTATGGGTGGGCATTAGTTATGGGCTGCAAACTTTTGTTATCATTCATCAAATTTATTAAAGCCTCTCGTCTCCTATCTTTGTATGAAATTTATATCTGTCATTTAAAACCTTACCATTCATTTGCGAAGCAAAATTCACAATTGACAACCCTAATGAGATTTGAAAAAAACTTAATAGTCTACCGTCTGATATTTTAATCTTTTTTCTTGCTTTATTTAATATCCACCACTCACTTACAAAGCAAAATTCACTGTTCATCCAAATAGATACCCACCATTTACAGTCATAGATATTATCATATTTTCAAATGTTTATAATTTCGTAAATTTGCCGCATGGTAAAAATAGGCAATATAGAACTGCCGGAATTTCCGCTTTTGCTGGCTCCGATGGAAGATGTAAGTGATCCTCCCTTCAGACGTCTGTGCAAGATGCACGGGGCAGATCTGATGTATTCAGAATTCATTTCTTCTGAAGGCTTGATTCGTGATGCAATGAAGAGCCGCAAGAAGCTGGATATTTTCGATTATGAAAGACCGGTCGGCATTCAGATCTTCGGTGGAGATGAAGAGGCAATGGCGATGTCTGCAAGAATTGTAGAGACGGTGAATCCGGACCTGGTAGACATTAACTTCGGATGTCCTGTAAAAAAAGTAGTCTGTAAAGGAGCGGGAGCAGGAGTTCTTAAGGATATTGACCTTATGGTACGCCTTACCAAAGCTGTTGTAAGCTCTACTCATTTGCCGGTAACGGTTAAAACCCGCCTGGGATGGGACAGTACCAGCATCAATATAGATGAAGTGGCGGAACGTTTACAGGAAACAGGCATCAAAGCTTTAACAATCCATGCCAGAACCCGTGCACAGATGTACAAGGGCGAAGCGGACTGGGAACATATTTCCAGAATAAAACAGAACCCTAATATTGAGATTCCTATTTTTGGAAACGGTGATATTGATTCTCCTGAAAAAGCTCTTGAATACAAACAAAAATATGCATGTGACGGAATTATGATCGGCCGTGCAGCAATTGGATATCCATGGATTTTTAATGAGATCAAGCATTTTTTCAAGACCGGAGAACATCTTCCGGAACCTGTTATTGCAGACCGCTTACTTGCTGTACGCCAGCATGCGGAATGGAGTGCGGAATGGAAAGGTGAAAAATTGGGTCTTATTGAAATGAGACAGCATTACAGCAATTATTTCCGTGGGGTTCCTCATTTTAAAGAGTTCAGAAAAAAATTCCTTGAGGTTTTTACTTTGGAAGAAATGGATGCTTTGATTAAAGAAACGCAGCAATTCTACGAAGAATATCAGGCGCAGGTATAAAATAAAAAAACCATCATATCTGATGGTTTTTTTTATGTTTTAATATCCTCCTGATGAAGATTCATTTTTTATTAAATTCAAAGCAGAAGAGGTTCCGATTCTTTTTACTCCCATGCTGATCATCTTTTCAGCATCTTCGGGGGTTCTTACTCCTCCGGCTGCTTTTACAGGAAGTTTTCCTGCGTTATCCAGCATAATCTGTATACCTTCAAACGTTGCTCCGTTCGGTTTTCCGCCTTCTGTCTGGTAAAAGCCTGTAGAAGATTTAACAAAAATATGTGGCAGATCATTTTCGGAGAAATTTTCCACTGACCAGTCTGAGATATTTTTAGTGATATCTGCAATCTGTACATCCGTCAGTGCAGCAATTTCAATGATCCATTTTGCGATCTTCTGATTCTGCAGAGCCAATTCTGTACATTGTACAAATTCGTCTTTTACCAATGCAAGATTTCCGTTGAGGTAAGCGTTATAATTAATAACAAAATCGAGTTCATCTGCTCCGTCTTCAATTGCTTTTGAAGCTTCAGCAAGTTTCTCATCAACAGAATAGGTTCCTTCATGAAAACCTATTACAGTTCCTACCGCAACATCTGAATGTCTTTCCTGAATATACTTTTTGATATCGGCTACATAATCCGGACGGATCATTACGGCAAAAATACCATGGTCTATGGCCTCCTGCGCAAGCTCTTTATTTATCTGTAATGTTTCTTCGTTTGAAATACCTGACTGTGCAGGTGTTTTCAAATAGGTTGAATCCAAATATTGGGCAATCTTCATAATCTTTATACTTTCAGTTGTCTGTAAATACCTTGTTCCAAAGATATGAAAGTTTCTGTTCTTGTCACCCCTTTCAGCTTCTGAAGTTTGTTTAGAATCTGCATAAGATGGTCATTATCTTTACAAAGAACCTTTAAGAATATGGTATAATTTCCTGTTGTATAATGGGCTTCCACTACCTCATTCACGTCTTGCAGAGATTTTACAACCTCCGAATAATGGCTGGGCTGGTCCAGAAACATTCCGATATACGAAATTACTTTATATCCAATTTTTTTAGGATTAAGAAACGAAATAGAGTTTTCAATAACTCCCGCATGCTCGAGCTTTTTAATTCTCTGATGTACTGCTGTTGTGGAAATTCCAACATTTTTCGAAATGTGGGCCAAGGACGTTTTAGCATTATCCATCAGCATGTAAATGATTTCCTTGTCAATCGAGTCTAAATGATAGCTTGTGTTACTTGAATTTTTCATTTTCTACTTTTTTATTTATGTTTTTGTTTTCTTCAAATTTTACAAAAACCGGAAAGTGGTCGCTGTATCCTCCTAAATACCGTGTACCGGCATAAGTTCGGAAGGGACGTCCTTCAAAATTTCTCACCTGGCTGCTTATTTTTTCAGAATTAAAAATATGGGCACTCTGAAAACTCAAAGCATCATTATCAAAAAGAGATTTTGAAATGATAATCTGATCATACAGCAGTCCAGACTTATAATGAAAAGTAGAATAATTTCTTGTATTAAACAATTCTTGAAAAGGGTTTACCAATACCTTCTCTTGTTTGTTGTCGTAGAGAATTTTTACTAAATTTTCATCATCAGGGTTTTCGTTAAAATCACCACACAATATTACATGTTCTTTTTCGCTACCTACAATTTTCAGAATCCGGTTCCGGATTTCATTAAGAATAAATTCTCTTTTGGGCTTATTAACATCTTTTTCTCGCTTAGAGGGAAGGTGGGCGATAAAAACATTAATAACAGTTTCTTTATACTTAATTTTAGAAAACAGTACGTCTCTGGTTGTGTCGTAATTTTCTGTGTTTTTTCTATTTATAATTTCAAAGAAGAAGGTAATAGTTTCTGAGTCTATTATTTCTACTTTGTCTTTATGATATAACATAGCTACATCTACCTTTCTCTCATCCATAGAATTGTAATGTACAATTCCATATTCCGAATTAAAAGGTTCCATTTCCACCAGGTCTTCTAAGACTTTCCTACCGGAAACTTCAGAAAGCCCAATTAAAAATGGAAGGGCACCGTTTTCCTCTTTTATTAATTGAAAAACATGTGAAATTTTAAAAAGTTTATTCCTGTATCTTTTTTCATCCCACCCTTTCAAGCCGGATTTTGTAGGATCTAATCTATGAAGAGGTTTGGGGTCAGGTAAAAATAAATTTTCAACATTATAAAAAGAGAACATCTCCATCTGCAAAATTGCTATCTTAAAATTATGAATTTCTTTTTCGTTGTAAATTTATTATTTTTTTTCAAATTTTATTCATTTATTTATACTATTTTCCTATTAATATTATGTAAGTAATATAAAATATTTAACGAATATTATCAATAAAAAACACCATTCTGTAACCAAATCATTAAGCATTTAAAATTATCGACACATAAAACAAAATCAAAACAATATATGGTTGTCTAATTAACAGGAAAAAATTATAGTTGTTTATGAATTACAATTGATAATTTTCATGCATTTCCGCTTTATGTCAATTCTTATTCCATTCTGTCAATAGATCTTCACAACCATGAAAAAAAAATGTTTGTTTAGTCGTTTTGTATCATTTTTTTCAGAGCAGATCAGGGCGTTTTTCCTGTGTAATCCTTATCGCTTCCTCATGCCGCCATTCTTCAATCAGAGCAAAATTCCCACTGAGTAATACCTTTGGCACCTCCAATCCTTTATACACTTCAGGTCTTGTATAAATAGGGGGCGAAAGAAGGTCATCCTGGAAACTGTCTGTAAGTGCGCTTTGCTCGTCATTCAAAACTCCCGGAAGCAGTCTGATAATAGAATCAGCAAGAACACATGCCGCCAGCTCACCTCCCGTAAGTACATAATCACCAATTGAAATTTCTTTGGTAATATGAAGGTCCCGCACTCTCTGATCAATACCTTTGTAGTGTCCACAAAGGAAGATCAGATTATTTTTTATGGAAAGAGTGTTGGCAATTTTCTGGTTTAAGGTGATGCCGTCCGGCGTAAGATAAATTACTTCATCATATGCTCTCTGGGATTTAAGTTCAGAAATACATTTATCCAACGGTTCTATCATCATTACCATTCCTGCTCCTCCTCCATAGGGTTCATCATCGACCTGTCTGTGCTTGTTGATGGACCAGTCTCTCAGTTGATGGAAATGAACTTCCACTAAACCTTTGTCCATTGCTCTTCTTAAAATAGAAGTCTGAAACGGACTTTCCATTAACTCGGGAAGCACGCTTATTATATCAATTCTCATTGTAATGTCTCGTTTTTCTTATTAGGTGAAATAATTAATCTTAAAGAAGAATCTTTGTTGAAATAGCTCCACATCCAGTTGAAAAAGACGGCAAGCTTATTTCTTACACTCAGGATCAGCATCAGGTGAAGGAACATCCAGAAATACCAGGCCAGGAATCCCTGGAACTTCATAAACGGAAGATCTACCACAGCTCTGTGTTTTCCAATGGTTGCCAGTGAGCCCTGATCTTTATATTCATACTCTACCCACTCACTTTCGTTCTTCTTCAGAAAATTTTTCCCTAAATTTTTTGCTTGATTAATGGCTACATTGGCGACCTGAGGATGTCCCTTCGGATACTTTGGTGTTTCCATGTAGGCAATATCCCCAACCGCGTAAATATTATCATAACCTTTTATTTTATTAAATCTATCTACTATATACCTGTTTTTCACTAATTTTTCTTCCGGAAACCCTCCCACTATATTTCCCGTAACACCTGCTGCCCAGATCACATTATTGGACGGAATATCTTTTCCGCTTTTTGTGTAAACCTTATTGCCATCGTAATCCGTAACGACCTCGCCACTCAGAAAAGTAACGCCCAGATCTTTAAGATATTTTTCAGATTTTTCCTGTGCTTCAGTACTCATTACGGCAAGCGGTTTTTCTGTAGAACTTACCAGGATAATCTTAAGCTGGTTAAAATTCATGTATGGATAATCTCTCGGAAGAATTTCTTTTTTCATTTCGGCAAAAGCTCCTGCCAGTTCTACACCGGTTGGCCCGCTTCCGACAATAACGATATTCCAGTTGCCGTCATCGCTCCTGCTTTTTTCAAGGATAAGTTTTTCAAAGGTCATCAGTACATGATTCCTGATGCTGATCGCTTCCTGGGTATTTTTCATCCCAAAAGCCCTTGATTCCATGTCTTTGTTTCCAAAGAAATTGGTTTTACATCCTGTAGCGATGATCAGTTTATCATAGGTAAACTCGGCCTCATCCGTGATCACTTTATTGTTGGCAGGATCAATCTCTTTAACTTCGGTAAGACGAAACTGTGTATTTCTGGATTGCTGAAAAATCTTCCTGAAAGGAAAGGAAATATTGGATGGCTCTATCCTTCCGCAGGCAACCTGATAAAAAAGCGGCTGAAACATATGATGATTCACCCGGTCCAGAACAATGACTTTTTTGTTTCTGTTATTTAATGTTTTTGCAAGCTGCAGCCCCGCAAATCCCCCTCCTATGATGATGACCTTTTCGCGTGTTTCCATAATACACAAATTTACTGATTTTATTTAGCATTTAGTAGTGAAATAAGTTAGTTTTGCAAAACTTTATGACACCAAAAAAGTACACCAAAAAAACTGCCAAAAAAGTACATGAGAACCGTCGGAAGAATTATTTTTTCCGGCGGAAAATAATATTGGCTGTTTTAATTCTTGCTTTAATAGGAACGGGATTTTACCTGAAACAGTCTGTCAGTTATTATTACGCACTATACTTTAATAAATTCAGACATAAAAAACTGCACAACAGTGAAGTAGAAGCTGCAAGAATCCAGAAGATCCTTACGGCTAATCTCGACAAAACCTATGGTTTTGATGTTTCTCATTACCAGAACAGGGAAGATATTAAATGGGACAGCCTGAGCATCGGAAACAAAACAATTCCACTGGAATTTGTAGTCATGCGTGCCACGATGGGAAACCGTAATGCCGACAAACATTTCGACGAGTTCTGGATGAAAGCCCAAAAGCATAATCTGATCCGTGGAGCCTATCATTTTTACAGGGCAGATGAGGACCCTGTGATTCAGGCCAATAATTTTTTAGCCAATGTAAAACTGGAAAGCGGTGACCTTCCCCCTATTTTAGATATTGAAAAGATCCCAAAAAGAAAAACAAACAAAAAACTGATAGAAGATCTAAAAGTATGGTGCAAGATCGTAGAGGAAACATATGGAGAAAAACCAATCATCTATACCTATTACCATTACTATAAAGACTTCCTGAAAGGAGAATTTGATGATTATCCCCTCTGGCTGGCAAATTATAATGATGTACCCTCTCCCACTCCCAATGATCATTGGGATTTCTGGCAGTTTACTGAAAGTGGGATTGTTCACGGGATTAACACCAAGGTAGACCTCGATATTTACAACGGAAGCACCTGGTCATTAAAAAGGCTCACGCTGGATTGATAGAGAATAGAAGGGAGTTATATGCTGGAAGTTCTGATCTCCCAGCCTTCATCTTCCCTCTTCCATTGTAAATTATTTCCCCAGAAACTTTAAAATATCGGCATTCAGCTCCTCTGCATTTTCGAAAGGAATCATGTGAGTTGCATTTTTGTAAATTTTAAGTTCAGCATTCGGGATCTGCCTGGCTATCATTTCGGTATGATCCTGTTTAATCACATCTTTATCACCTGCAATCACCAGAACCGGACTTTGTATTTTTGCCAGATTTTTTTTACTGATATGAGGCTCATTCAGCATAATTTCTACCAGTCGTCGTTCGTTGAACTTTTCAGGTTTATTCTCTATATCCAGCACAAGAAGCTGATTTTTCATATGGGAAATAAGTCTTTCATCAACGCCTTCAGGAAATGCATTGGCCCCGATAACAATTAATTTGTTCAGGCTTTCCGGATATTTTAAAGCAAATTCTAATCCTGTAACTCCACCGTCGCTCCATCCGGCAATATTAACTTTATGCAATCCCAGCTTCTCTGCAAGCATTTTTATATCTTCCGCAAATTGGGTATAGGTAAAATCTCTTTCAGAAGTATCGACACTTTTCCCCTGTCCCCTGGTATCTACGACAATTACTTTAAACTGTTTGGAAAGAACGGGAATCTGCTGATAAAAATCCTGGATACTCCCTGAATTCCCATGAAGAAGAAAAAGTGGCTCTCCTTCCCCATAAACTTCATAGTAAAGCTTTGTATCTTTTAATTGAAGGTAACTGCCCGAAGATTCATTTTTTCCGTACACAGATTTCTTTGATTCCATATTGTATTGGGAAACATCAGAAATCATTTCTTCAAGATCACCTCCGGAAGCAGCGGTTTCATCTTTACTATTTTTTGCGCTTTTATCCACTTTTACATCGATATTAATGGCTGGTGCAGCCAGGGTCATTTTCTGCCAGTCTCCATAAAACTTTCTAAGAAATCCTGTCCTGAACAGTGCCGCACTGATATTGATTTTCCCTTCAAATTCTTTTAAAAACTGAATTCCGATAAAGAATTTCCCCTGCACCCAGATATGATGATCATTCACGTCCAGTGTATAAGTTCCATCTTTAATCATATCTTCCGTAAGTTCCACTGTGATTTCCTCATCCAGGATATTTTGATCCGGGAAACCATTTTTTTCTGTATAAAGGCTATATCTCAGCAGCACCGGTTTGTCTGAAGTATAGCTGGCGATATTCAGGTTGATATTTTTGATTTTGGATCTTTTGCTGGCATTAAATTCCAATGCGGTTTCACCTAGGAAATCTTCTTTTTTGAGTTTGGGATTCACGGAATACAAAACACTTTTTGTTTTTGTATTGACGCCCCAGTTCTTATCAACCAGCTTTTTAACTTTAATATTGACTTCCTTTATATTTTTAACTTTTTCTTTTAAAAGTATCTGCTGTCGTTCCTGTTTCCTAAAATTCTGTACAGTTTCAGCATAGGGCTCATAGCCCGGAACCTCTATTTTTAATTTTTTAGAAGAGTCATATCCGGAAAGATCAATAGAAAAATTTCCTTTATCATCGGAAACGGTACCGATATTCTCTTTTTCAATCCCGATTTTCACATAAGGAACCGGCTGGTTTTCATTCCTGGAAATTACAGTTCCCGAAATCACCTGTGCATTAAAAGAATAAGCTGCTAAAAGAAAGAATAAAGTATTGAGTTTTTTCATAGTATAAGTTTGTTGCAAAATTCTTTATTTTCCGTTTTGCATACTCACAATACCTTATTAAATTTTAGAGCGGTTTAGTTAAATTTATTTTAAAACATCACTTATTTGTGACAATACTTCTAAAAAATATATAAACTTTTTTTTAAAGGATATTCATGATCTCCTCCCAGGAATGCACTCTTTTGTAGTTTTCATTTTCTATCAGCTCATTATGAGGCTGGGTAAAAATGAATTTTTCTCCGGGAAAATGATCCAGGTTTTTCGGATAGTCATCAATCATAATATCTCCGTGAACTACTTTTTTACTGCCGCATAAAACAATCTGTTCCCAGCTGATAAACGGAAAATGTTCTGCCAGCCAGTCAAACTTCTCTCTTAAGCTGTTGGGGAATTCCATTCCGGCTGAAACAATATACAGATCATATTTGCTGTTAATATATTCTAAAGCGGCACGGCTTCCCTCCATTACAGGAAGCGTTCTGAAAAATCCAATTTCGTTAACGTGTTTTTTACCATTCGGGAATGCTTCAATTTCCGGCATTCCTGCAAGACCATGGATCTCAATTTCTTTCCCTGAATCTCTTTTCTCAAACTGCACAAGCTGATGATAGACATCTGCCATTACCCCGTCCATATCTACAATTACTTTTTTCATTATTTTAAATCAGATTTAGCATTTTTAGCATCAAAAATCAAGCCTTTCAGCCTATTCAAAATTAATAAATAGCTTTTAGGAAATTCATATTATTTGGATTAAGAAATTTTAAACATTGTCCTGAGTACTTTTTTAAAAAAATTAAATTTCAACGCCCAAACCTTATTCCATAAAACTTTTCTAGTTACATTTTCGTACTTTTGCCGCTCAATTGAATTTTTAAATCAAACCATTAAATTCCAATGAATTACGTTTCTGTAGAAAATCTTACTAAATCTTATGGCGTCAAAGTTTTGTTCGAAAACATCTCTTTTCATGTGAATGAAGGAGACAAAATAGCCATTGTCGCCAAAAACGGAAGCGGAAAATCTACCCTTCTTAAAATATTAATGGGGAAAGAAATTGCAGACAGCGGGACTGTAAATATTAATAAAGACATCCAGGTGGTTTTATTTGACCAGGAGATTGAATTTGATTCTGATCTAACGATTGACGAGTTTATGATGACTCTTGATTCTGCACCTATCCAGGCCTTGAAGAATTATCATCAATCACTGCTTTCTACAGATTATGATTTCATTGAAAAAGCTTTGGCTGAAATGGAAATTCATAAAGCATGGGATCTTGAGAATGACATGAAACAGATTCTCTCCCAGCTGAAAATCACAGATCTGGAAGCCAAAATGGGAACTCTTTCCGGAGGACAGATCAAGCGTGTTGCTTTGGCCAAATTACTGACTGAAACAAGAGCGGAACACCGTCATACTCTTCTGATCATGGATGAGCCGACCAACCACCTTGATGTGGAAATGGTAGAATGGCTGGAGAGCTACCTGAGCAAAGCAAAAATAACATTGATCCTTGTCACTCACGACAGGTATTTCCTGGATGCAGTTTGCGGAATTATATGGGAAATGGAGGATAAGAATTTATATTTCCATAATGGTTCTTATGCGACTTATCTTGAAAATAAAATGATCCGCGAGGACAATATGAATTCCACCATTGACAAAGCCAATAATCTTTACCGGAAAGAGCTGGAGTGGATGCGCAGACAACCCAAAGCTAGAACTACAAAATCGAAATCCAGACAAGATGACTTTTACGAAACTGAAAAAATAGCTAAAACCGATACCAGAAAAGAATCTCTGGAACTCGATTTTGAAATGAAAAGGCTCGGAAATAAAATTCTGGAGCTTAAAGATATTTCTAAAAGCTATGGTGACAAATTATTATTAAAGGATTTCAGCTATCAGTTTCAAAGAGGCGAGAAAGTAGGTATTGTAGGTAAAAACGGAGCCGGAAAATCTACATTACTGAATATTATCCAGGGACTTGAACCCAAAGATTCCGGAGAAATTGAAACGGGAGAAACAATTAAATTCGGATATTTTTCACAAAAAGGGCTGAAATATAAGGAAGATGAAAGAGTTATTGATTTTATCAAAGAAATTTCTGAAAACTTTCCTTTGGCCAATGGAAGAACCATCTCCGCTTCTCAGTTTTTGAGATTATTCTTATTTGATGACCAGACTCAATATTCGCCTATCTCAAAACTTTCGGGAGGTGAAAAAAGAAGACTGCATTTGATGTATATCCTGTATCAGAATCCTAACTTCCTGATATTTGATGAGCCTACCAATGATCTTGACCTTCCGACTTTAACGGTGCTGGAAAATTTTCTGCTGAATTTTCAAGGCAGTTTAATTATTGTATCTCACGACAGGTATTTCATGGACAGAATTGTTGACCATATTTTAGCTTTTGAAGGGCAAGGAAAAATCAGGGATTTTATCGGAAACTTTTCAGAATATAGGGAAGCCAAAAGCCGTGAGGATGCACTGGAAAAAAATGCAGTATCTAAACCGGAACCTGTAAAGGAAATTGTTGCAGTACCGGAAGTTCAGCAACCTGCTGTTTCTCAAAAAAGAAAAATGTCTTTTAAGGAACAAAGGGAACTGGAAACAATAGAAAAAGAAATGCCTGAGCTTGAACAGCAACGGGCGAAGATCATGGATCAGCTGAATAACGAAACGGATTATGAAAAGGTAGCCAAACTTTCTGCTGAGCTAGAGGCCATTTCTGAAAAGCTTGAAGAGTATGAAATGAGATGGCTGGAGCTTCAGGAAATATAATAAGTGAGAAAGTTTGAGAGTGGGAGGGTTTGAGTGTAAAAGTATTCGATTTAGAATTTCCTTAATACGCAAACCCTCCCACTCTCAAACTCCTCTCCCTATAAATACACTATTCTTCCTTCTTTTGAGCTTTCCAGGGATGCATCTATGATCTTCATATTCTGGACAACTTCTCTTCCCTGAGATGGCAATGCATATCCGAAAACGATATATTCATAAATCTGCTGGTAATAATCCATATAGTTTCCGGGCTCACTGGCTGTCAGCATTCTTTCAGTTTCTGAATTTTCATTTAAGAAATTTAAAATTCCGTCTGTCCCTTGTAAAGGTTCTGTCCATTCTTTACCATAAACCGGTATGGCTCCTGCAACCAGCTCGTTTTCCTGATTATCGGTTCTTTCCTGCAGGAAGCTTCCTTTTTCTCCGTGAATAGCATAGGCATAATGAGCCTCTTTAGTAAATACTGATGATTTCAGTCTTAGTCTCAGATTATCTTTATAATAAAGCAGAATTTCAAAATAATCATTGGCATATTCCTGTCCTTTCATAGAAAATACATCGGCAAAAAGCTTTTCCGGATATCCAAAATACTGGACCGCCTGATCTACAAGATGGGCACCAAGATCATGCAGGGAACCTGAACCTGTCTGCTGCGGATCTTCTTTATGCTGTTTTCCGCTGGGTGTGGTACGGAACCTGTCGAAACGGATTTCTACTTCTTTAATATTTCCTAATTTTCCGTCATTCAATATTTTATGAACCTGTAGAAAATCACGGTCGAATCTTCTGTTTTGATACACACTCAGAAACAGGCCTTTTTCTTCTGCCAGGTTCACGAGCTCCTCCGCTTCCGAAACACTTACGGTAAAGGGTTTTTCAACGATTATATTTTTTCCCGCTTCCAGTGCCATCTTTGCATATTCATAATGCGTCTGTACAGGAGTATTAATGATCACCAGTTCTATATCTGCATTCTGAAGCATTTCCTCTACAGAACGATAAATGGTAGCTTCCGGATATTTTTCTTTCGACTCTTCCTTACTTCTCTCTACTACGGCAGCCATAAAAAATCCGGGATGTTCTTTCAAAAACGGAGCATGAAATATTTTTCCGCTCATTCCAAAGGCGCACAGCCCTGCTTTTATCAATTGCATAATATATAATTTTCAACAAATATATTCAATAATCCTCAGTTTAAGAGGATGCAGAAGCAATCGACATTTTTACAGCATTCATAAAGTATGATTTAAATCATTTTATTATTTTTATCAATTCTAAATTAATATTTGAAAAATCATTACTTTTGCCGCTATTTAAAACTAGTCTACATAAAAATAAAATGAACAAACAACTTGCATCTGTAGGATTTTTATTGGCAGCCCTGTCTTTAGGGGCACAAATGAAAAATACTGAAACAGATACCATCAGAACCCAAACCATTGAAGATATTAATCTTCATAAAACAGGTAATCCAAATCAGGCAAGACCTCTGTCTACAAAGTCTGCCCTTACGGTAATGGAAACCCCTCAGCCAATCTCTATTGTAACTCATGAAATTATTGAGCAACAACAGGCAAAGCAGTTGAGTGATGTTCTTCAGAATGTAAACGGTATGTACATTACCTCATCCAGAGGAAATTCTCAGGACAGTTTTGGAGGACGTGGATTTATTTTGGGAAATGATAATATTTTTAAAAACGGTGCAAGAGTTAACAGTGGTGTTTTTCCTGAAGTAAGCGGCCTGGAAAGAGTTGAAGTACTTAAAGGAGCTAATGCGATGCTGTACGGAAATACAGCTGCAGGAGGGATCATTAATATGATCACTAAAAAGCCTAAATTTAATTTTGGCGGAAGTGTAGGACTGAACGGCGGAAGCTGGAATTCTTATAAGCCAACCGTTGATATTTACGGACCTTTATCTAAAAACATTGCATTCAGAGTGAATGGTGCTTATGAGTATGCTGAAAGTTTCAGAGATGTTGTAGAATCTGAGAAATACTATTTCAATCCTTCATTTTTATTCAATTTAAGTCCAAAATCTCAGCTGATTGTAGAAGCGGATTATCTTAAAAATAATTTCACTCCGGATTTTGGGATTGGTTCTATTACAAAACAAGACGGATATTCTTATGAGCTCAATACCCTATCATCTAAAAATGCTTTTGTAGGTGCCGACTGGCAATATCAGAATATAGAGCAGTTATCAACCAACATAACTTTCAATCATCAATTTACCGATAAATGGGCATTAAATGCTGTGGCATCCTATCAGAATTATACTAAGGACTATTATTCTACTGAAAGAGTACAGTGGATGTATGAAGCCAACAGCAATCGTCTTAAATGGGATCGCCCATTAAATAAGACATTCAATGAACAAAATTACACCTCGCTACAAATAAATTTAAACGGAGAATTTAATACTGGAAAAATAAATCACAAAGTTTTAATTGGTACTGATGGCGATTATGGACTTTTAAATAACTATACGTATACAAATCCCACGAAATACGGAACTAATGGGAATACGTCACTGGCTACTATTTATCTGGACGATCCAAACACATGGGCAAGCGGACCGATTCCTAATGCTTCTTTAAAAGACAGAACCAGGATTCCTACTCAAAGATTCGGTGCCTATGTACAGGATTATATCAGCCTGACTAAACAGTTTAAAGTTATGGCTGGTTTAAGATGGTCATATCTGGAAACTAAGACTAATACGGTGATGGATTTTGTCAAAAATGCAGAAATCGATAAAGCAAATACTTCTACAGTAGATAAAGCCTTTTCTCCGAAAGCAGGCTTAGTTTATATGCCTAATGATAATCTATCCATATTTGCTACATATACTAACTCTTTTGTTTCAAATACTGGAAAAGACATCTATAACTCTACTCTGAAGCCTACAACAGTTGATCAGTATGAGGTAGGTGCAAAGAAAAACTTCTGGAACAATGCGTTAGCAGTTAACCTAACGGTATATCAAATCATTTACAATAACTACTACCAAACAGCTCAATTCTTAGCTAATGGAGCTGCAAATTCAGATTCTATTTATAAGGAATTTGCAGGAAAAATGAGAAGCCGCGGTGTGGAGCTGGATATCACAGGAAATCCTACAGAAAATCTATCAATTATTGGAGGGTTCTCTTACAACAATTCAGTATATCTTGACACTCCTGAACAATTTGGATACGTAGAAGAGCAGAGACTGGTAAGAACTCCCGCTACAACAGCCAATGCATCGGTATTTTATAAATTCACGCGTTTTGCTAAAGGACTAAAAGTAGGGGCAGGTGCTTATTTCATTGGTGACCGATTAGCAGGGTGGAACGACACAAAAACCGGAAGCAACAGTTTAGCTGCCAGAAACGGAGTAAGCAGAGTATTTGAATTAAAGGATTATACAACAGTAAACGTATCTATAGGCTACGAATGGAATAAATTCTCCATCCAGGGGAAAGTGGGTAACCTTTTTGATGTAGTTAATTACAACGTACATGAAAATTATTCTGTAAACCCTATTACGCCAAGAAACTATTATTTTACGCTTACTTACAGACTTTAGAATTAAATACTAAAATAATTTCATCATTCAAAGTGGAAATTGCATTTTTGCAGTTTCCATTTTTAAATATAAAAAACAAACATTACGATATGGATAAGATCAAAGACACAAGAAGTTTTATGAGGATTACACACCGTTATCTGGGGTTTTTTCTTGCAGGAATAATGGCGGTATATTCGGTGAGCGGTATTTTGCTTGTTTACAGGGACACCGATTTCCTTAAAAAAGAAAAAAAATATGATAAAACCATTGCTGTCAATCTTACAGAAAAAGAACTTGGAAAAGAACTGAAGATCAAAGGCCTTGAAGTGGAAAAAACAGAAGGGACTGTTCTCTATTTTAAGCAGGGAACTTATGATGCCACAACCGGAAAGGCAAAATACTCTAAAAAAGAGCTTCCTTTTGTACTGGATAAAATGGTTAAACTTCATAAATCCCAGTCAAAAGAGACCTTATCTCCTTTGAATACATTTTTTGGGATCTCTTTATTTTTCTTTGTGATCTCCAGTTTCTGGATGTTTAATCCCAAAACAAAAGCTTTTAAACGCGGAATAAAATTCACTATTGCAGGCCTTATTATATCGGTGATTCTTTTGTGTATTTAAATTATAAAATCATCAAAAAAACAGCCAGATAATTCACATTTCGATTACCCGGAAATTAACATTTATTCGGAGTTTTTATCTAAAATTAAGAAGCTTGGCACATTTCTTGTTTTTTCTTTAATCTACAAATGATAACATTTAATTATTAAAATAATAAATTATGAAAAAACTAATTTTTGCAGGAATATTGGCAGCAACAGGTTTAACCGCAACAGCTAACGCTCAAATTCAAAAAGGTAACTGGCTGGTAGGAAGTAGCCTTTTATCAAGTAATTTTGGTTTAAATACTGGTGGAGGATATAGCGTTGCTATTCAGCCTAAAGGTGCTTATTTTATAGAAGACAATGTTGCAGTGGGTGGATATGTTAATTTAGGAATTAGCAAAGTTACTAATGGCAGCCCGACAAGATTTGATTATGCAGTAGGTGGATTGGGTCGTTATTATCTGTCTCCGGGAGAAAAAGGAGTGGATAACTTATTAAATCACGGACGTTGGTTCTTTGAGGGTAATGTAGGAATCGGAGGATCATCTGTTGAAAACGGTAATTCTACAACAGGTCTTGACTTTGGTGTAGGCCCAGGTTACTCTTACTTTATTACTCCAAACATCGGTTTAGAAGGACTGGTAAAATATCAGGGTCAAGCTGGATTTGGTAGTGAAGGATTAAACTCTAATATTACATTCAACGTAGGATTCAGTATTTATTTACCAACTTCAAAAGCTAAAGATGTAGCTAATGATTTAAAATAATCACTTTATAATCACTTGAATAAAAAAATGAAATCGCCCCGAATTATTTCGGGGCGATTTTCGTACAAATTAAAACTAAACTATAAAAAATCAAATAAATCATGTATTAGGTTGAGGCGTATATCTCAGATACGGCTTTATTTCTGTAACTCCTTTCGGAAATATCTTTCTGGCATCTTCTGTTGAAATAGCAGGCGGTACAATAACATCATCGCCGTTTTCCCAGTTGACAGGGGTAGCTACTTGATAGGAATCAACCAGCTGAAGAGAATCCAGCACTCTGAGGATCTCATTAAAATTCCTTCCCGTAGATGCAGGATAAGTAATGATCAGCCTCACTTTTTTATCGGGATCAATAATGAGTAAAGACCGTACGGTAGCCGTGGCTGAAGCATTCGGATGAATAAAGTCATAGAGCTCCGAAATCTGTCTGTCTTTATCTGCAATAATAGGAAACTGAACATCCGTATTCTGAGTTTCATTAATATCTTTAATCCAATTTTGATGGTCCTCTACTCCATCTACGCTTAAGGCGATAACTTTTGTTCCTCTTTTATCGAATTCTGATTTCAGTTTTGATGTGTATCCCAGCTCTGTAGTGCATACCGGAGTATAATCTGCAGGATGTGAAAATAAAATCCCCCATGAATTTCCTAAGAATTCATGAAATTTAATATCGCCTAAAGACGTCTCGGCCTGAAAGTCCGGTGCTGTATCTCCTAGTTTAAGTGACATAATATTCTGCTTTGTTAGTCTACAAATTTAGTAGACTTTTTGAGACTGGCAAAATTTTTGTTGAATTTTATTTATATTTAATAAATTTTTTTTTCATGCAGAACAATGGATACAGCTACGTAGATGTTATTTACAGGGTTTTGGAGAGCTGGTATATGAGGTTTGCCGAGCTTACACCGAAACTTATCGTCGGAATTTTAGTCTTTTCTTTTTTTCTTATTACCAGCAAATACCTGAGTCTAGGAGCTGTAAAATTATTCCATAAATTTTTCCCGAAAAGCCAAAAAGAAGGCTCTCTTGTTACTTTGATCAGTATTTTCAGATTTCTGATTATGCTGATGGGAACCTTTATTGCGCTCGAAATCATGGGCTTCAGCGGTTTTCTGTGGAAGTTTATCGGAAGTTTAGGAGTAGCGGGGGTGATTGCCGGGGTGGCTTTGAAAGACCTGGTATCCAGTATTTTTTCAGGAATGCTGATCGGAATTGATAAAGCTTTTAAAGTGGGTGATTATATTACCATTGGAAATCATTCGGGAACGGTTCAGGAAATTGGTTTTTTAACCACAAAAATTATTACTGATGACGGGAAGAAAGCCTATATTCCCAATCAGGTAATTTTCAATGCTCCTTTTTATAATATTACGGCATCGCCACAACGCAGGATTATTCTGAATTTTGAAATTCCTGCAGATGAAGATATTACAAAAGCCCAGAAGGGAATGCTGGAGGTCATTAAAACCCTGGATGGTGTAGATCGTCTCGATACTTCGGAAGTTATCCTGACAGATCTAAAGCAGGGTAATTTTAACCTTCAGGCTAAATTCTGGATGAAAGTAGGTGCCAATATGCTTCAGCTGAAAAGCGACGCTTATCTTAAGATCAAACAACGCCTGGATGCTGATCATATACAGCTTGTAACACCTACAAGCATCAGTATTACAAATGGTGAATCTTCTCCTTCAGAAAATCAGGATAAATAATATAAGCCGCTTTCTTAAGCGGTTTTTTTATGCCTTAATTATTTTCACCTTTAATGGGAGAAAAATCAAAGATTAAAAAAAATTTAAGTGCTCTTATCGACACCATTCTTTTAACTTTAATATTTAAGTTTCAAAAAGCTTTTGTGACTTTTGTGGTTAAAAAAAGAAAAACCGTTCCAAAAAATGAAACGGTTTCTGTATTATTTAAAAGTTCAGGCTTATGCTAAAACTTCTTTTACTTTGTTGGCAGCTTCTTCTAAAGTAATTGCAGAATGTACAGGAAGACCTGAATCGTCAATTAATTTTTTAGCCTCTACAGCATTAGTTCCCTGTAATCTTACGATCAATGGAACAGGAAGACTTCCCATAGCTCTGTAAGCATCCACAACACCCTGAGCTACTCTGTCACATCTTACGATACCTCCGAAGATGTTGATCAGGATCGCTTTTACGTTAGGATCTCTAAGGATAATTCCGAAAGCTGTCTGAACTCTCTGAGCATCAGCAGTACCACCTACGTCAAGGAAGTTGGCAGGGTTACCACCGGATAATTTGATGATGTCCATCGTTGCCATAGCAAGACCAGCTCCGTTTACCATACAAGCAACGTTACCGTCAAGTTTCACGAAGTTAAGACCTGCTTCACCCGCTTCAACATCCATTGGATCTTCTTCTCTTGTATCTCTTAGTTCAGCTAAGTCTTTGTGACGGAACAATGAATTGTCATCTAAAGTTACTTTAGCATCAACAGCGATAATTTTGTTATCAGAAGTTTTCAACACCGGGTTGATTTCGAAAAGAGAAGCGTCAATTCCAGTGTAAGCATTGTAAAGCGATGCAATGAATTTTGTGAATTCTTTGAATGCATTTCCTTCAAGACCTAGGTTGAAAGCAATTTTTCTAGCCTGGAATCCCTGAAGACCTAAAGCAGGATCAATGATTTCTTTGTGGATCAAATGAGGAGTTACTTCTGCAACGTGCTCAATATCCATTCCTCCTTCAGTAGAATATACGATTGTATTTTTACCTTCAGCTCTGTCTAAAAGAATAGAAACATAAAATTCTTTAGTTTCAGATTCTCCAGGATAATAAACGTCTTCTGCAACCAAAACAGAGTGTACTTTTTTACCTTCAGCAGAAGTTTGTGGAGTTACCAACTGCATTCCGATGATGTTCTGTGCATTTTCTTTAAGCTTATCCATGTTTGGAGAGAACTTAACACCACCACCTTTACCACGACCACCTGCGTGAATCTGTGCTTTTACTACCCAAGCCTGAGCTCCGGTTTCAGCAGTAAGCTTTTCTGCAGCTGCTACAGCTTCGTCCACATTATTCGCTACGAAACCGCGTTGGATAGCTACTCCATACTTTGATAAAATCTCTTTTGATTGATACTCGTGAAGATTCATATTATTTTTATTATTTTATTTTAAAATTTAAAGGTTGACAAATTTACTAAAAAGACATGGAAGTTCAAGTTTATTGACTTAAAAATTAAAGTACAGTGAACTTGATTTTTAACATGTTTACGAAATTTGCTCTATTCTTCGGACAATTTTTCAGACTGCGAACCGATGAACGGTATCTTCGGGGCCAGGAAATAACCTGTCAGGCTGGCAAAAAGTATCGGAACGAAATAAGTAAATCCTGTTAAGGTTCCCAGAATAATTGTGGTACTCATTGGTGTTCTGGTTACACAGGCATTAATTGCGGCCATACAGCTTACAATCGCTAAAGTAGTATCAACTGAAGGAAACAGCTGATGAATGATCAGTCCTAAAGTGGTTCCCACAAAAAACAGTGGGATAATGAAACCGCCTCTCCATCCTGAAGTTACGGTAACCGCAATGGCGATGATTTTAAAAACAAGGATGAGGATCAAAAAATTCAGGGTAAAATTCCCGTTAATGAGCTCGTTGATCTCATGATGACCAAAGTATCTGGTGATCGGGAAATTGTAGGCAATAATTCCTAAAATAATTCCTCCTGTCAGTGTTTTTATATAAATCGGAAACGATCTGTATTCGAAAACTTTTTTGAAGAATTTCACCACGAAAATGAAGATCCATCCGAAAACGGTAGCCACCACCCCGAATAAGAAGGCGTAGATAAAATCATACACTCCCGAGTAATGATAAGCCTTCAGGTCCCATGTTGCCCCAATACCCAGATGAATAATCAGAGCAAACATAACATAGCTGAAACAGCTCGCTACCAGTGCAGGAATAATAGCTTTATAATATTCCACCGCATGTTTGTGGTGCAGAATTTCAAGTGAAAAAAGACTTCCTCCAAGCGGAGCCCCAAACAGGGCAGTAAACCCTGAAGCCATTCCCGCAATGCTCAGAGAACGCAGCTCTTCTCCTTTCAGTCTGAAGATCTTCCCAAGCCAGGTTCCGGTAGATCCGGTGACCTGAACCAAGGGTGCTTCAGGACCGAGACTTCCGCCTGACGCTACACAAAACAGGGACGAAAGGATCATGGAAGGATTGTTCTTTGGCTCTAATTTACCTTTATTAAACCTGATATTATTAACGATCAGATGGATTTCTCCGGGATCTCCGATAAAGTGGATCACAAGTCCCGCCAGCAAACCGCAGACAGCCATGGTAGGAATTACCATCCAACCCTGAAATCCAGCTAAAAACTCTGTAAAATGTTCTAATACGATCCAGTATCCTCCTGCAATAGCTCCTCCCACAAGACCTGTAAAAGCCCACATGAAAAATGTCCGGCTGAATACAAAAGGATTGAATCTTATCGGTTGATCCAGCAGAGTGAATGTTTTTATTAACCGTCTTCTCCGATTGATTTTCATTTGAATTGATTTTTATACATTGCTGCTCAATGGTCAATTTTGTTTCACAAGTGAATGGTGAATAATAAACTGTTAAAATTCACAATTGACAATTGACATCTACTAATGAATAATGAAAAGCTTAAATTCTGTTTTTAGCAAAGTAAAGAATAAGCATCCCCCAGCTCAGAATCATAAAAAGACCTCCCAGCGGAGTAATAGGCCCTAAAAATTTAAGGTTCATTCCTAAATAATCCTGCAGGCTCAAGAAATAAATACTGAAAGAAAATAGCATGGTTCCCGCAATCATCAGAATGGAAGTCCATTTTTCAGACGAAGTTTCAAATTTTAAAATATATCCGATGATCAGTAAGAAAAATGCGGCATACATCTGGTATCTCACTCCTGTCTCGAAGCTTTCAAGTCTTTCTACAGACAGTATTTTTTTTAAAGCATGTGCTCCGAAGGCTCCCAGAATAACAGACAGCATTCCATACGCAGCACCGAAAATTAAAGTAATTGTTTTCATTTTTTATAATTCTTCTAATTCTAGATTTAAATATTTTTTTGTTTTGTAATCCTGCCAGGTTCCGGTGATCTTGCGGCCTTTTTTATTGGCCTCAATAAAAGCCCTCGGAATCCATTTTCCCGATTCTTCATCGTACTGATCATTCTCCGTGATGGACATATGATCTCCGTTCATCTTCCCATCCCAGGCTATCAGTTTTTTATTTTTATCATACCAATACATCGCGGAAAAAGCATTTTCCTGCTGATCCGTGTAAAGATGTTTAATCAGAACCGTAATGGGATATTGAGCAATTTTCCCTTTCAACAGCTTATACCGGAAACTTGTTGTATCAGTTTTTTCAGAGCCTGACAGAAGATTTTTTGCATAAGGGCTCCAGTATTTCTCAAGGTCTTTGTAAGGAATTTCAATGCTGTGACTTCCCAGATCATCCAATGCTCTCATCGCATGATTGGAACATCTTCCTGCAACGAAAGTCAGTTGATCCTTTCCAAAATAGAACTCAATGTATTCCAGGGTATGTTCTGAAAAACAGTCTTCATACATTGCAATCTGCTCCTGAATTTCTTCTGTAGGATGTTTATCTGCTTTTAATTCTTTAAGAAAATCATCAACTCTTTTCCTGATTTTCCGGTTGATTAAGTTTTCAATCGTTTTAACAGCATTGGGCTGAAATAAATCGGGACAATTAATAAAATTTCCTGTTCTGAGGTCAAAATTAATCCATTTGGAAAAACCTTCCGGATAAGCTCCCGAGGCCTCGCCATCCATACCTATGCTTAGAATATTTTTAGGGGTTTCTAATTTTTCCCAACTGTAAAAATAGAGATAATTGGTATAGGAATTTGTCGCAGTGGAAGCCTTTTTAAAAGGATCAGGTCCGGAATTCGGTACATATTCCAGTTCACTGACCTGCAGAAAGGTATTGATCTTATTTTCAACCAAAGGATTTCCCGGATAGGAAACCACCGGAAAAACAGTATCTTCAGATTTCGGTTGCAAATCACTGATCTTTACATTTTTCTGCTGAGAAAAACATAAGCCCGAAATCAACAGGAAGAATACTATTTTCTTTTTCATTATTTTGAATGAAGGTAGATTAAAATAAGTTTTGCCACCAACGTCGAAATTCCCAATATAATAAATACATTGGAAAGCTTTTTAGAATTTCTGAACCCCGGCGAGGTCGTTTTCTTCAAGAATATCCCGAAGATGATAAATACTATAGGTAGAATGATCTGCAGCATTATTGACCTCTTAATCTGTTAAACTCATGAATAACTTCATGATGGCTTACCGTTTTATCTTTAAAATAGTTCACGAAATGCTGTTTTTCCTCTTCTGTAGCGCCCATTTGGTTTAGAATATTCAGTAAATGCATCTTCATGTGCCCCTTCTGGATACCGGTTGTTACCAAAGAACGGAGAGCTCCGAAATTCTGGGCAAGTCCGGAAACAGCCAGAATACTCATCAATTCCTGTGCAGAAGGTTTTCCAAGCAATGCCAGTGAAAATTTTACTAATGGATGAAGATTCGTAAGTCCTCCTACTACTCCTACAGAAATCGGAAGATCAATCCAGAATCTGAAAATTCCGTTGTCCGTTGTACAGTGTGTCAGTGATCTGTATTGCCCGTCTCTCGCGGCGTAGGCATGAGCACAGGCTTCTGTTGCTCTGAAATCATTTCCTGTAGCGATTACTACTGCATCTACTCCATTCATGACACCTTTATTGTGTGTGGTGGCACGGAAAGGTTCTATTTCAGCAATGGTAACAGCCTGTTTGAATTTTCTTGCAAATTCTTCATTGGAAATTCCGCTGTCGTCCTTTAGATCTTCTATTTTACATGAAACCTCAGCTCTTACCAGACAGTCAGGAGTAAAGTTGGAAAGAATATTCATTACGATCTGAAGTGAGTTTTTCTCTTCCTGTGTAAAATCTTCACTCGTTGCAATCTCCTGTTTCATGGTTTTTCCGAACTGCTCAAGGCATGAATTGATAAAATTCGCACCCATTGAATCTACCGTATCAAAGCTTGCTTTAAGCTGGTAGTAGTCTGGCATTTCAGAAGTTTTGTCGATCAATTTGATATCCAGAATTCCACCGCCTCGTTTTCTCATATTGGCGGTAATATCTTCAGTAGCTTCAAACAGTTTTTTCTTTAATTTGAAATTAAAAAAGTGAAGAAGTTTGTGTGATTCCACATTGAATATGAAATGGGTATGTCCTAATTTTTCGTTGTTGATAATCGTGGTTTTGAAACCTCCTTTATCGATCCAGAACTTCGCTGCTTTTGAAGCGGCCGCCACTACTGAACTTTCTTCAACGGCCATTGGAAGGGCGAATAATTTCCCGTCAATTAAGAAATTCGGGGCAATTCCGTAAGGCATATAGAAATTGGAGATCGTATTTTCAGAAAACTCTTCGTGGAGTTTCTGAAGATCAGCATTTTCGTTCCAGTATTGTTTTAATATATTTTGATACTCTTCGTTTCCTTCAAGGTATTCGCTGACAAGCCAATCGATTTTCCCCTGCTTTGTAAGTTTAGAGAAACCTTCTACCGGTTTATGATTCATAGCATAAATTTAATAAGTGTAAAGATAGTAATTTTGAAAGTCTCTGTTGTTGATAACTTCTATTGAAAAAAATTGATATTTATCAATTTTGGAACTACTTTTGAACAGGTTTTAGATACAAATTATAACATTCCTTCTTAAAATGAATTTTGAACGCCTGAAAGAAAAGCTTGAAATCCTTGCTGATGCAGCAAAATATGACGTTTCCTGCTCATCCAGCGGAGGAACGCGGAAGAATAAAAAAGGCGCCTTAGGAGACAGTTCCGTAAGCGGGATCTGCCATACCTATACAGAAGACGGACGATGTGTTTCCCTGCTCAAAATTCTGCTGACCAACCATTGTATCTATGACTGTGCCTACTGCGTATCCAGAAGCTCCAATGATATTAAAAGAGCAGCCTTCACTGTGGAAGAAGTAACAGATCTGACCATTAATTTTTACCGCAGAAATTATATTGAGGGACTTTTTTTAAGCTCCGGAATTTTTAAAAACGCAGATACGACGATGGAGCGTCTGGTAAGAGTGGCTAAAAAATTACGCCTAGAAGAAAATTTCAACGGTTATATTCATTTAAAATCTATTCCGGGAGCAAGTGATGAACTGATGCAGGAGGCCGCTCTTTATGCAGACAGGCTTTCCATCAACCTTGAAATTCCTACGGAAAGCGGACTGAAATTATTAGCGCCTGAAAAAAACCGCCAGGATATGCTCAATCCTATGAAATATATTCAGAACGGGATTGCTCAGTATAAGGATGAAAAGAAAATCTTCAGAAAAGTTCCTAAGTTTGCTCCTGCAGGCCAATCTACACAAATGATAGTAGGGGCAACCAATGAAAATGATCTGCAGATCATCAAAGTCGCCGATCATTTTTATAAGAATTTTAACCTTAAAAGAGTATATTATTCCGGTTATGTTCCTGTTCTGGAAGACAAAAGGCTCCCTTCTCTTACCACGGAAGTTCCGATGCTCCGTGAAAACCGCCTGTATCAATCGGATTGGCTGATGCGTTTTTATGGTTTTAAAGCTGAAGAAATTCTGGATCCGAATATGCCGTTTTTAGATCTTGAAGTGGATCCTAAATTAAGCTGGGCCTTGAGACATCTGCATCAATTCCCTGTTAATCTGCAGACTGCCGATTATCAAATGATTTTAAGAATTCCGGGAATTGGCGTAAAAACTGCGCAGAAAATTGTGAGTGCAAGGCGTTTTCAGGTTTTAAACATGGATCATCTGAAAAAGCTGGGCGCTGCGGTTAACCGGGCAAAATATTTTATTGATTTTAATGCAGGAAATGCTTATCTGAAATATTTAACGGATAAAAATTTCAGAAAACTGCTTGTGGGTGGAAGCTCTTCTAAGTTTCACAACCAATTTTCACAGCAGCTGAGTCTGTTTTGATGTAACACAAATTTCACTCATCACTCTAAAACTGAATATCAGATCAGATCAGATCAATTCAACTAAAAACTCTCAAACTCTAAAAACCCAATAACTCTCAAACTCAACATGACCACTCTATTGTATGACGGCAGTTTTGACGGACTTTTCACCGCAGTATTTGAAGTTTTCGAATACCGCTATAAAGAGGTGGAAATTGTGAGTAAAGAGAGATTTCATCAGGAAAATATTTTCGCAGAAATTCATGAGGTCATTACTCAAAATGATAAAGCTGAACGGGTTTTAAACAAACTGGAACAGTATATCGGACAGTCAGGAATACATGAGTTATTAAAAGTTTATCTATCAGAGCATCCGGAATCGGAATATCTTATTCTGTCAGCTGTAAAACAGTCCATAAAACACCCTGATGAAAACATTCTTCAAAATTATGCTGACAGTGATATTTTAAAAATATCAAAAATCTGCAAATCCGTAAGCCGGGAAAGACACAGGATGACTGCTTTTGTGAGGTTTGAAAAAATGCAGGATGGTGTTTTCTTTGCGAAGATAGATCCTGATTTTGATGTTCTTCCACTTATCCGTAAACATTTTAAAGACCGATATCAGGACCAAAAGTGGATGATCTATGATCTAAGAAGAAATTATGGGATTCTATACGATCTGGAAAGCTGTGATTTCTTTTATCCGGAAGAAAAACTGGATCTGCAACAGTACCAGCAGAAGTTTCATGATGATGAAAATAATTATCAAAAGCTGTGGCAGCGGTATTTTACCAAGACCAATATTGTGGAAAGGAAGAATCTGAAACTGCATATTCAGCATGTCCCGAAAAGATATTGGAAGTATCTGACGGAAAAGCGGTGATGGCTGTTTAGTGATCATTGTTTTGCAGATTGATTTGATGGTGCAGATTTCATCAATTAAAATAGTTATTTCCTTTATTCTTTAAAATTCTATTCCTTCTGAATTGTTCTTAATGCTTTTTTTACAATATATTCTGTTTCCTTCGCAGGGCTTTCCTGAAGCCATCTTTCACAAGTTTTAAATACAAATTCAGGGCTGGATTTGCTGGCATCATTAAGCCAGTTTCCTACACTGTCCCGTACATATTTGGACATATCTGATTTCATTGGTTCTAAAATCACCAGTCCCAATTCAGGATTCTCTTTTAATTTTGCAATATGTGTACACCAAACCCCTCTGGGTCTCGTGGATTCACCGGCAAAACGGCGGATATATTCATCTTTATGAGCCGTCCATCCTGATAATATGAACAAAGCTTCTTCAAGATTTTCTATCATCTCAGTTCTTACCGCCATCCAGCAAATTTCCCGCACCCCGAAATGTTTGTCGGAAGCAAACGGTTGTATTTTATTCAATTTTTCTTTAATGCTTAAAGCCTTATTCCTTGCCACCATATAGGTTCCCCAACATCTTACCAGATCTGATGTATGATCAGGAATAACCGATAAAAATTCTTCATCATTATTTTTTAAGGCTTCATTAAAAAGGCCTAAACCAATGGTTTCATTAATGGTATTGACTGTTTGTTTTTTCAAACTACTGATACCTTCTAATATTGGGTCGAAATATTCCTTCCTGTTGTACTGCCGAAGAAAATTCTCCAGAAGCAGTTTTTGATCCACGGCAAGCCATTCTGTAAGATTGGCACTTTCTATCTCTCCTTTATTTAGCTGTTTCATGATATCTTTAGGAATATCTTTTACCGAGCGGGCGCCTTTCCGTTGTTCGTTTTTCATATAATTAATTATTAACTTTACAAAAGTCTGAAAGTGAATCAAGATAAGCAATAACGCATATTTTCCACCCATAGGGATAAAAAAGTCAATTTTATGAAAGCAAAGGAGAAAGCTGACGAAAATAAAATCTGTCCGCTGGAAGTGGCAGTTAATACGATCAGTGGAAAATGGAAGATTCCGATTGTATGGCAAATCAACGAAGGTAAAAAGCGTCCAAGTGAATTTCTTCGGGGAATTGCCAAAGTAGACCGCCGGGTTTTAAATCAACAGCTCAATGAAATGGTAGAAGACGGTATTCTCACAAAACAGTCTTTTAACGAGCTGCCTCCCCGGGTAGAATATACATTAACCGAGCTTGGAAAAAAACTGGTAGAGATTCTCTGGCAGCTGAATGACTGGGGAAAACTTCTGATTCCTGAAAATGAAAAAGCTTAGATTGTTCAGTAATTTTTCATTCTTATTTCTTTCATCTTATTCATATTCAAAAATCTGAGATATTTGTGATTAAACGTTATTTTTATTAAGCGAATGATTCACTCCGGCGCAATCTATTCATGTGCTTTCCAATCCTTTTGATAAAAATATTCACCCTGGTACAGTCTTGATGTAAATTCTTCAGAAATAAAAACAGTGAGGTATTTTTTTAAACCTACAAATTTTAGACACTTTTAATTATTTATATTCAAAACTCTTCTCAACTTACTGCCATTATCTGAACTTGTTTTTGTAAATTTGTGTTCGAAATTTTTTACTAGATGAAAGAGAGTGCTGTAAAAAAAATTGCAGTTCTTACTTCAGGAGGTGACTCTCCGGGTATGAATGCAGCATTAAGAGCAGTCGTTAGAACTGCAAACTATTATAATATCGAATGCTACGGAGTAAGGGAAGGCTATAATGGACTCATCCATGATGATTTCCTGAAAATGGGTCCCCGTTCTGTAAAAAATATAATCAACCAGGGCGGAACGATTCTAAAATCTGCCAGGTCTGCAGAGTTCAGAACTCCGGAAGGACGTCAGAAAGCTTACGACAACTGTATCAAGCATGGTGTGGATGCATTGGTGTGCATTGGAGGTGACGGAACTTTTACCGGGGCAAAGATCTTCAACGAAGAATTCGGGATCAGAGTCATTGGCGTACCGGGAACTATCGACAATGATATTTTCGGAACGGATAATACCATCGGCTACGATACGGCTTTAAATACCGCTATGGAAGCTATTGACAAGGTCCGTGATACGGCAACATCCCACAACAGAGTTTTCTTTGTAGAGGTAATGGGTCGTGATGCAGGATTCATTGCTTTGAACAGCGGGCTGGCTACCGGTGCTCTGGATATTCTTATTCCTGAGAAGAAAGACAGCATGGAAGATCTTTTCGCTAATTTCAGAAAAGCTGAAAAAACAGGAAAAGCATCAAGCATTGTTGTCGTGGCTGAAGGTGAAAAGCTGGGAAGCATCTATGATCTTGCCAATCAAACCAAAGAAGAATTCCCCGATTATGATATCCGTGTAACCATCTTAGGACACATCCAGAGAGGTGGTTCTCCAAGCTGTGCAGACAGAGTTCTCGCCAGCAGGCTGGGTTACGGTGCCGTAGTAGGTCTTATGGAAGGAAAAACAAATGTAATGGCGGGAATGCGTTCCAATGATATGGTGTATACACCGATTGAAGAAGCCATTAAAAAACATAATGAAATCAATAAAGATCTTTTACTGATTTCTGAAATTTTAGCAATCTAATATTTTTTTATAATCTAAAACAAACTATTATGTCAACAATCAAAGTAGGTATCAACGGTTTTGGTAGAATTGGACGTCTTGTTTTCAGAGCAATGACTGAAAGAGATAACATTGAAGTAGTAGGAATCAATGACCTAATCAACGCAGAATACATGGCTTACATGTTAAAATACGATTCTGTACACGGTATCTTTCCGGGAGAAGTTTCTGTAGAAGGAAATGACCTTGTGGTAAACGGAAAAAGAATCAGAGTAACTGCTGAGAAAGATCCTAACAACCTGAAATGGAATGAAATAGGCGCTGACTATATCGTAGAATCTACAGGTCTTTTCTTATCTAAAGACTCTGCTCAGGCTCACATCAATGCCGGTGCCAAAAAAGTAATCCTTTCTGCTCCATCTAAAGACGATACGCCAATGTTCGTAATGGGTGTGAACCACAAAGAACTTACTGACGATATCAAAATTTTATCTAATGCATCTTGTACAACCAACTGTTTAGCTCCTTTAGCTAAAGTAATTCACGATAACTTCGGAATTGTTGAAGGTCTTATGACTACTGTACACGCTACAACAGCAACTCAGAAAACAGTTGACGGTCCTTCAATGAAAGACTGGAGAGGTGGTAGAGCTGCTCTAAACAACATTATTCCTTCTTCTACAGGTGCTGCTAAAGCGGTAGGAAAAGTAATTCCTTCACTTAACGGAAAATTAACAGGTATGTCTTTCAGAGTACCAACTGTTGACGTTTCTGTAGTAGATTTAACAGTGAGAATTGAAAAGGCTGCTTCTTATGAAGAAATCTGTTCAGTAATCAAAGCTGCTTCTGAAGGTGAATTGAAAGGAATTTTAGGATACACTGAAGATGCAGTAGTTTCTCAGGACTTCGTAGGAGATAAGAGAACTTCTATCTTCGACAAAGACGCCGGTATCATGCTTTCTCCAAACTTTGTAAAACTTGTTTCTTGGTATGACAACGAAATGGGTTATTCTAACAAATTGGTAGATATGCTTGTACACGCTGCTTCTTTATCATAAGTAATGAGCAATCAGCAATAAATAATAAAAACCTTCCCGATGGAAGGTTTTTTGTTTTATGAGTTTATCAATCTATTGGCTATAGGCACAATGGACAATAACTGAGTCGCCGCTAGTTTCCTGATGCTTTTGTTTGAATCCGTTCACAAAGCCTACAAGGTATTCAGAGCTTTCATCACAGGCCATACGGGTCTCAACTATTTTTCCGGCTTTAGATTCTGCAATACAAGATACGCAATCTTCTTTTGCACAGGAATGAAAAAGCATGATGGAAATAAAACATCCTATTCTGATCATCGTTTTCATTTTACATGATTTATCAAATTATTACTTTGCTACAAACGGATTTTTATCAAATCTAAAAGATATTCCTACAAAAGGATTTACCCGGTACTGCATTTTATTCAGATTATCTGATGTCACTGAGCTGTCAATGGTCTGTCCCACTGTATAATCTGTATTAGGACGGTTCTGCTTATGCACTGCAATACCTGCCATCAGAATAATGTTCTGCCCGATTCCCAAAGCACCACCGGCAAAAACCGACAATTCTTCAAAATCAAATCCTAAACCGCCTGTAAATCCGGGAGAAAAATTTCGCTGGTTATTGATAAATGTAAACATAATACTAGGCGTCAGATCCATCATTTTCCCATCCCTGTTTTCTGCTACTGCATTATTTACAGACGTAAATCTTGAACGATTTGTAAGAAAAACAGCATTTGCCCCAAAAGAAGTTGTCCATTTCCAGTCAGATTCACTTTTTATAATATACTTCCTTACTTTCTCTTCCCCTGTTACTCCAACATACAGAATATACTGAGTGTTGCTTCTAAAAATCAGTTCTGCGATTGCATCACTTTCACGATAAGCGCTTTTAATACTATCATTTTTTTTGTCTTTCTCCATTTTTAATGGTTCATACTCAATAGCATTCTTTTTTATGATCAGGCTTTTCAGCTGCGAGGATGGTATAAATAATTCATAATTTCCTTTTTCAACAGGTATTTCTATGCTGTCGACTTTAACAGACAGATCAATAGTAATTGTTCCGTTAACCTTTTTCCCGTTCTCTCCAGTATTCTTTACTTCAACTTTTATCTGTGAAAAAAAAGTTGAGGGTATAAAAATTACCAAGACAAGAATTTTTAATAAATGAGTTTTCATGGCTATTAGTTTTCTACAAAGTTTGGAATTTCATAGATACCGGTAAATTACCCGTTCGGGTGATTTTGGTATATCAAAAAGAGAATATTTTATGGGATATATTACAAAAGAAAAAGCCTCTCCAGCAACGAGAGGCTAATAGTTTATCATTTTCAAACAACTAAAAAAGAAAAGAGTAAACTGTTTATATAACATTCATTAATAACTTCGAATAAACTGTGTGAAAATTCAACGGTCTGAGACTTACTATTTTCCTAATTAAAATAAATTATAGAAAAAATTAAATCATAAAACAAAACGGAACAAAAAAAATTGAGCTGCCATGGTTATTAGCTAGTACAAAGTTTAGCATTTTATCAGTGTAAAAAAATCCCCCTTTTGTGGTATTTTGTAAGTATTTTAGTTATACTTTAGCTTAAACTAATTCATTCATGGAGAACTCAGAAAAGAAACATCCTCTCATTGAAGTATGGAACACCTATCCGGGCGTCAGGAGAGACCGAAAGATTCTGGAGAAGCCACCTATAGAGCGTATCATTGGTGAAATGTTTGCTATAGGAGAATTTTATTATTACGCTCTGAATCTTACCAACAGTACACTTTCCCACCATCATGAAAACATCCTGAAGCTTCACGGTCTTCCCTCATATCCGGAAAATTTAAAAGATGTCATTGATCTTACCCATCCGGATGATATAGAATTTGTAATGAAAGCCGAACAGATCCTAATCAATAAAATGACAGAGATCGGCCTGGAACATCAGCTTTACATTAAGGGCAGCTATTGTTTCAGAATGAAAACAGCAGAAGGAAATTATGAGCTGTTTCATCATCAGTCCATGATCACCATGGAGGATGAAACCGGAATTCCTGTGCAGGCAATAAACATCCATACCAATATTCATCATATCACAAAAGAAAACCCTTACACCGTTCTGGTAACCGGGATAGGTCCCAGAAATGACTTTCACCAGGTGAAACTGGACTCCTTTTCGAAAGCTAAAAATTTCCCTGAACATCTCACGAAACGAGAAATGGAAATTCTTGCCCTTATCACCAAAGGCTATTCCGGTCCGGAGATCGCCCAGGCCCTGATTTTGTCTGAACATACAGTTCGTACACACAGAAAAAATATTTTACGGAAAACAGATTCCAGAAACAGCAAGGAACTTGTAAAAAAAGCTTTTGAAAGAGGACTTATCTAATATTTCAATGTTTAATAAAGACTGATAAATCTCACCAGGAAATTTCGGTGCAAAACTTGTATTTTTATGGTAATGGAAAACATGATTTTACAGCCACGTTTTAAAGAATCGCCTCATTTCAAACATTTCTGGGAAAAAGGTAACGGGAAACAGCTTATTGATTTTTCCGGAGCTGAATTGAGCTTTAAGGATTTTGACAGGTTTTCATCCTATTTTTATCATGTGGATACAGTAGGTGATGAAGTTGTCCGGGATGTTTATCTAACTAAAAAATTTTATGAGGCGTCAAAAGAAATTGAAGGCTATATACGAAATGGCATTTCAGCAACAGATGATGTTCCTGAAAGCGTAAAAAAGCTTTTCGCCCAAACCCAGCAGATTCCGGACTGGCTGGATTATAATCTACTGAAGAGCGGTGCAGAGCTTTGTATGAGAAGCAACGTTGATTCGCTCATCTCGTTGAGAGACTACTGTCTGATTGGCGGCTATGATTATGCTTATCTTAATAAACCCTTAACTGCTACAGAGGCATTGAAAAAAGGGGCTGTAAAACGTCTGTCAGAAACCTTGGATTTTTGGGTAAACGTCACACGCTACAACGCATTGGAACTGCATGCAAAAGGCTACGAATTTGCTATAAAAACCCGTCTTATCCATTCTTACGCCAGGCTTTCCATCAAAAAACATTACAAAGAATGGGATACTGAGAACTGGGGCGAGCCCATTAATTCATGGGATATGATGGCTACTTATATAGGGTTTAGTCTCGTTTTCCTTCACAGTCTTCAAAAATTAGGAAATACCTTTTCCGTTGAAGAGGAGAAAGGAATTTTCCATCTCTGGAAATACGTCGGATATCTATTGGGAATTCCTGAGCATCTTCTTCCGGACAGTAAAAAGCAGGCAACGGAATATTTCTACCTGTGGACTTCTGTACAGCCACCCTCTGATAAAGATTCTATTCTGCTCGCTCATTCTTTATTGAATGAGTCTCTGGAAAACCCGATCTTAAAATTCGAATTTCAAAAGAAAAACCTGAGATACCTGCATATTTGCTGCACGTGGTTTCTTCTGGATGATGAGGTATGTAAAAGGCTGCAGATCCCTGAGGTTTCCAACCGCAAACTGTTTCCAAAAACCAAAATTATCATCAACAAAATTTACGATAACCTGATAAGCCGCGAGACAAGAATAAAAAAGGGAAATAAAGACCAGATGAAAGTACTGGAAGATTATCTTAGAGTTGCTAAAAATTCAAATTTTCATTAAATGAGTACTGAAAGGCAGGTACATTAAACGGAAAAAATATTTTTTTATGTTTTGAATCATAAAATACCGCATTCCGTTAGTAATGAATAACATCAGTCACAAAACATTATTATTTTTTAACGCTAAAAACACTTTCTCACATTAAATAATATTAGTTTTTGACATTAAAATTCCGTAATTTTGAGCAATTATTTTAACAACAGATGAGCAACATAGACGATAAGAAAAAAGCACTTGCATTAGTGCTTGACAAGCTAGATAAAACATACGGAAAAGGAACTGTAATGACCTTAGGTGACAGTACGATTGATACGACTATTGAGGTTATTCCTTCCGGATCTTTAGGATTAGACATCGCTCTTGGAGTGGGTGGATATCCAAGAGGAAGAATCATTGAGATCTACGGACCTGAATCTTCCGGTAAAACAACTTTAACGCTTCATGCTATTGCAGAAGCTCAAAAAGCAGGTGGAATTGCAGCATTTATTGATGCAGAGCACGCTTTTGACAGAGGATACGCAGGAAAACTGGGAATCGATCTTGAAAACTTAATTATTTCTCAGCCGGACAACGGTGAGCAGGCCCTGGAAATTGCTGATAACCTGATCCGTTCGGGAGCAATTGACATCGTGGTTATTGACTCCGTTGCAGCCCTTACTCCAAAAGCGGAAATTGAAGGGGAAATGGGAGATTCTAAAATGGGGCTTCACGCAAGATTGATGTCTCAGGCATTGAGAAAGCTGACGGCTACTATTTCAAGAACGAAATGTACCGTAATTTTCATCAACCAGCTGAGAGAGAAAATCGGTGTAATGTTCGGAAATCCTGAAACAACAACCGGTGGTAACGCGTTGAAATTCTACGCTTCTGTAAGAGTAGATATCAGAAAAGCAAGTGCGCCTATTAAAAATGGTGATGAAGCTATCGGAAGCCGTGTAAAGGTGAAGATCGTGAAAAATAAAGTAGCACCTCCTTTCAAACAGGCTGAATTTGACATTATGTACGGTGAAGGAGTTTCTAAAACAGGAGAAATTCTTGATCAGGCTGTAGAACAGGGAATCGTAAAGAAAAGTGGATCTTGGTTCAGCTATGAGGAAACTAAATTGGGACAAGGTCGTGATGCGGTAAAAGATGTACTAAAAGATAACCCTGAACTTGCTGAGGAGTTAGAAAATAAAATTAAAGAAGAATTGAAAAATAAAGTGAAATAACCTTTTTTCAATCTATAAATTAAGACAGCTTTCGGGCTGTCTTTTTTTTGTGGCTCCATTTAGGTTTTGGCTAAAGCCAAAGGTTTTTATGCTATTTTGTAAGCGGGCTAAAGCCCGCTCCTATTGAATTTTAATAAGAGCTAATGTTCAACCTTCCGTCCTTCTGACATTCTGTCACATTCTTCTTGATGGTATTTTTTTTGAGACATCAAATAGAAATTAAAAAACAAAAATTATTATGACTAAAGGAAATATTAATGTATCTGTGGAAAACATTTTCCCACTTATTAAAAAGTTTCTTTACAGTGACCACGAAATATTCCTGAGAGAGCTGATCTCCAACGCAACTGATGCCACTTTAAAATTAAAGCATCTGACAAGCATCGGGGAAGTAAAGGTTGAGTACGGAAATCCGAAGATTGAAGTTAAAATCGATAAGGAACAGAAAACATTACGTATTATCGACCAGGGAATTGGTATGACTGGTGAAGAGGTTGAAAAATACATCAATCAGGTTGCTTTTTCCGGTGCTGAAGAATTCCTTGAAAAATATAAGGATACTGCAAAAGACTCCGGGATCATCGGACATTTCGGCCTTGGCTTCTATTCTGCATTTATGGTGGCAGAGAAAGTAGAAATCCTTACAAAATCTTATAAAGACGGTTCTGCTGTAAGATGGATCTGCGACGGAAGCCCAGAATTTACCATTGAGGAAACCACTGACAAAACTGACAGAGGAACGGAAATCATCCTCCACATTGCAGAAGATTCTACGGAGTTTTTAGAAGAAGCTAAAATCCGTGAGCTGTTGTCAAAATACAATAAATTCATGCCTGTTCCAATTAAATTCGGAACAAAGACCCATACTCTTCCATTACCTGAGGATGCTCCGGAAGATGCAGTTGCTGAAACTGAGGAGGTGGATAATATCATCAATAATCCAACACCAGCGTGGACTATTGCACCAAGCGAGCTGACGAATGAAGATTATATGAAATTTTACCATGAGCTGTATCCTATGCAGTTTGAGGAGCCTTTATTCAATATCCACCTGAACGTTGATTATCCGTTCAATCTTACAGGAATTTTATTTTTCCCAAAACTGAGCAACAATTTAAATATTGACAAGGATAAAATCCAACTGTATCAGAACCAGGTATTCGTAACGGATGAAGTAAAAGGTATTGTTCCTGATTTCTTAATGCTTCTGAGAGGAGTAATAGATTCTCCGGATATTCCGTTGAATGTTTCCCGTTCTTACCTTCAGGCTGATGGTGCAGTGAAGAAAATTTCTTCTTACATCACTAAGAAGGTTGCCGATAAAATGTCTTCTCTGATCAACGAAAACCGTGAAGATTATGAGCAAAAATGGAACGACATCAAGATCGTGATCGAATACGGGATTATCACTGAGGAAAAATTTGCAGAAAAAGCAGATAAATTCACGCTATATCCTACTACAGACGGAAAATATTTCCTTTGGAATGAATTAATGGAAAAAATCCAGCCTGCCCATACGGATAAGGATGGTAATACAGTAATCCTTTATGCAACGAATGCTGATGAGCAGCACAGCTATATTCAGGCAGCTAACGATAAAGGTTATGACGTTCTGTTATTAGACTCACCTGTAATCTCTCACGTGATCCAAAAACTGGAAACTACAAAAGAGAAAATCTCATTCGCAAGAGTGGATGCAGACCACATCAATAACCTCATCAAAAAAGACGAACCGGTTATTTCTAAATTAAATGAAACTGAAAAAGAATCTTTAAAGAAAGAAGTAGAAGAAGCTGTAAAAGACGCCAAATTCACAGTACAGCTTGAAGATCTTGACAGCAATGATGCTCCGTTTACGATCACGCAGCCAGAATTCATGAGAAGAATGAAGGAAATGCAGGCAACCGGAGGAGGCGGAATGTTTGGAATGGGAGGCTTTCCGGAGATGTACAATCTGGTAGTCAACTCGAACAGCGAGCTTTCGAACCAAATTTTAAAGACAGAAAATCCTGAGGAAAAGGAAACACTGATTAAATATGCCCTTGATCTGGCGAAACTTTCACAGAATTTACTGAAAGGAAAAGACCTGACAGATTTTATCCAGAGAAGCTATAAGCAGCTGGAAAAGTAATCAATAGTACAGAAATGAATAAGGCTGTTCTCCTAGGTGGGAACAGCTTTTTTATGCTTTGAATCTAAAGATTTGCTAAAACGTAAGGTATCTGATAAAATTGTACAGTGTCGTCATTGCAGACAAAGCGAACCCAAATTCATTTATTTAACAAGAGAGAATCATAAAAAAATAACCCTATCGGTTGGCTGGGCTTAATAATATAAATCTTTCAGGCATTTTTGGTTAAATCCTTCGGTTCACTGCATATTTTTTCTCTTTTTTATTGTACACATTGTGCTTTTTTTCCATTTTTGTATAAAATGTAGGATATGCAAAAAGAAAAATTACGCGTTATCAGAAAACAAAAAGGCTATACTCAGCAGCAGATAGCTGATATTATCGCGACTGATGTATCCAACTACAGCAGAAAGGAAAGCGGTGATGTAAAAATTGTAAGAGATGAATGGGACAAAATTGCCCGTTTTTTGGATGTTTCGGTAGAAGATATTTATGAGGATGAAGAATCAAAAGTTGTGATTAATAATAATCACCCTGTATACAATGACCAATCCTCTTCATCATCAGGAACAATTACTCAGTTTCATAATATATCAGCATCTATTATTCAGAACCTACAGGACTATATTTCCCTTCTGAAAGAGGAAAATGAGAAATTAAAAGAAGAATTAAGAACACCTAGGGGAAGAAAATAAAGTTACAGTTTTAAAAACCGACTTTTTCCCCTATAAATTTTAAAGTCTTGAATACTTGGGTATTCAAGACTTTTTATTTGGATAATTATTAACTACCCCGTCTTTTTTCGGGCAAAAATCCACCCCCCTTCAAAGAAGGGGAATGATGATCCGACTTCTATTAGCTAAAATATTGAATGGTAATTTGTGAGGGTTCCGGCGGCTTCGCCGCCGGAACCTCAATCTGTTATCAGTTTAAATTATTGATGGACCAGAGTACTGTAATAGCAGTTTGATTAAAATAGTCGTCCAAAATGTAAATTCTTAACTGCGTCCAGTTGATTTTTAATTCTAAATCTCCTCCAGTGGATTCCAGAACAGCTTCTTGAAATCTTTTATCCTCAAATTTTCAACGGTAATACCCTCTGCTTCCAGTCTTTTTTGAAATTCAGGAACAGATAATACGCCTGAGCTGGATATGACACGATGTGCAGGGACATCTTCCGGGCACCCTCCCATTGCCTTCCCAACATGACGGGAATGATTAGGATAACCTACTGCTTTAGCTATAGCACCATAAGAAGAAACTCTTCCTTTTGGAATAAGCCTTGTAATCTCATAAATCTGTTGTTTAAATATTTCGTCCATAGTATAGCGGCCTTTTTTATGGTGTTAAAAGACAGGTTTAGTTAATCTTAAACACCTTTTTGCATCATTTTTGGATTCTCAAACATTCAAAGGATGTCTGATTGTAAATATAAAGATATGAAAAAATCATTTTTCCGGCTGCTGAATGCAGTCAATAAAAAGCTGCTTCCGAAATTGAGCAATAAAGATCCAAACCAACTTAGTAAAATTGAGAAAGGAATTCTGGCCTACCGATACTTTGTGCTGGTAAACTCCCTTGACTGAACCTCAGCATACGTCATTGCGAGCGAAAACAAAACCATTAAGAAAAAGTTCAACAGTTAAGAGCATTAAAATAGATTGCTTCGCTTTGCCTGCAATGAAGATATGGAATAAAAAAACGCTTCAAAATGAATTGAAGCGTTGGTATTTTAAAAGAAATTTATTCTTAGTTTTCTAAGATGTATGAGAACATCAATGGTGCACAGATGGTAGCATCACTTTCAACGATAAACTTCGGTGTTGTAATATCCAGTTTACCCCAAGTAATTTTCTCGTTCGGAACTGCTCCTGAATATGAGCCGTAAGACGTTGTAGAATCCGAGATCTGGCAGAAATAAGACCAGAAAGGGATATCATGCATTTCCATATCCTGATACAGCATAGGCACTACACAAATCGGGAAATCTCCTGCAATCCCTCCTCCAATCTGAAAGAATCCAACTCCTTTTCCAGCTGAATTTTTAGTATACCAGTCAGCCAGGTAGGTCATATATTCGATTCCTGATTTCATAGTGGTTGCTGTAAGCTCACCCTTGATACAGTAAGAAGCGAAGATGTTACCCATGGTAGAATCTTCCCATCCCGGAACTACAATCGGAAGGTTTTTCTCAGCTGCAGCAATCATCCATGAGTTTTCTCTTGGAATCTCATAATACTGCTCAAGAACCCCTGAAAGGATCATTTTATACATAAATTCGTGCGGGAAATAACGTTCACCTTTAGCTTCTGCATCTTTCCAGATTTCCACGATATGCTTCTGAAGTCTTCTGAAAGCTTCTTCTTCCGGAATACATGTATCTGTAACTCTGTTTAGTCCTCTTTCCAATAGATCCCACTCATCCTGCGCCGTTAAATCTCTGTAATGCGGAACTCTTTCGTAGTGAGAGTGTGCCACAAGGTTCATCAAATCTTCTTCAAGATTGGCTCCTGTACAAGAAATAAAATCAACTTTTCCCTGACGGATCATTTCTGCAAGGATTTTCCCCAATTCAGCAGTAGACATTGCACCTGCTAAAGTGATCATCATTTTTCCGCCATCTTTAAGATGTGCAACATACCCCTTAGATGCATCTACCAATGCAGCCGCATTGAAGTGCAGGTAATATTTCTCTATAAATTCAGAAATCGGTTTGCTCATTTTTTTAATTTTTGCAAAGATAAAACTTAAAAACGGAATGCAACATGAGTACTTAAAGAAACTCTTACCTGAACATTCTTTTTTAACAAATGATAAAAAAGAATTTATTCATAAGTCCTTGCATGAAAAAGTACAGCCCTGAAGCTGTACTTTCATCTAACAAAATATAGATACAGGTTCCAACAAAATATAGATACAGGAATTACCCTTGACAAGATTCTACTTTTAAGATCTCAATTTTTCTTTCACCATCTTTAAAAGGCCAGTTAATGACATCTCCTACTTTATACCCAACTGTGGCAAGCGCAATATCTGATAAGATGGAATGCTTGTTCTTCGCCGGTTTAGCTTTTGAAGAAGCCACGAAAATATATTCGTGTTCAAAATTCTGGGTATGATCCTTAATCGTTACTTTTCTGTTAACGGTTACTACATCGGCAGGAAGTTCTCTTCTCAATACCTGTTTAGCCTTTCTCAATTCTTCAGCAAGTCTTTTTTCTTCCGAGATGCTTACTTTTTTCCGTCTGAGTGTATCTTTTATGGCATCATAAATTCCGGTAGTTACAATAATATGATTGGACATTTTTTTAATTTTTAAAGTAGTGGATGCAGCCATTTCCAGTAATCCAATGCAGGATAACAGAACTGATCAGCCTTTCTCCCGTAGAAAGCTGCAAAAAATAAAACGTAAAATTTATCGGAATGTGTTCCCTGTCCTGGATCCTGACAGGGCTTAATTGATAAAGTCCTTGGAACTTTTAAGAAAAGAATCTCTATGTAAGTACAGCAACGACAGCAAAAGACCTGAAAGATGGTTCGCTGAGGATAAAGAAATAATTGCTGTCATATTTAAAACGATTAATAATACCGAAGATACTCAAAAATTATGACGTGGGAAAAGAAACCTTTTATCTAATCCTAAAACTTGAATTTCCTGTTCTCCTTTTTTTCGGAAATTTTCTTTTTGGTATCCAAACGTTTTTGCTTTTGCCCTTTTGATGGCTTTGTGGCTACTCTTTTCTTGGGAACAATTAAAGCTTTATTAACGAGTTCAATAATTTTTTCAATCGCCTTATTCTTGTTCATAAGCTGGGTTCTGCTTTCCGACACCGTCAGAAAAAGATATCCATCAGCATTGATTCTGTTTTTTAGCTTAGTCTGGATCAGCTCCTTCTGATTCTCAGTAAAAAATTCAGATCCCTCAATAAACCATAGAACAGTCACCGAAGTTTCCACTTTATTAACGTTCTGTCCTCCGGCTCCACTGCTTCGGGAAGTTTTAAAGCTGAGTTCTTTTGAGAAGTCTTTCATGTTTTATATATTAAAGCATCTGGATTCAAGAGCCAGTAATCAGGAATTAAAGTACATCAAATACCGGGCAAAATTTATAATCTTCCGGCTATTATTTTATTCAGTTCTATCCGGTTCACTTTTCCGTTTGGGGTTCGTGGAATCTTTTCAATAAAAATAATCTCTTTCGGTTTGTGAAAGCTTTTTTCAAAAGATATTCCGGCCACCTTTTTATTCAGATCATCTGTTGCTGATCCTTCTATCACCAATATCAGCTTCTGGCCAAGGCTTTCATCTTTCACACCAGTAAAAACAACTTCATTGGGAATTTCTTTTTTAACCAATGCTTCCAGTGTTTCAGGGAAAACTTTTGATCCGCCGGAATTAATGACATTGTCGATACGCCCCAGGAATTTAAACTGTTTTTCATTTTTAATTTCAACTAAATCATTAGTCTGCAGGACTTCAGCATTAACATTGGGTGCAAAAATTTTCAGACATCCTCTTTCATCCAGGCTGACAGATACATTTTCAAAAGCCGTAAAATAATCTTCCGGTTCCGGCATAAGCTGCTTTAAAGCAATATGGGAAAGCGTTTCAGACATACCATAGGTTTCAAAAATACGGATACCTTCTAATCTTTTATTTTGGGCTATTTTTCTTTTTAATGACTCGGAAACAGCAGCACCACCAATAATCAGATTCTTAATCAAATGTAGTTTATCCAGCGAGTTTTCTACCTGAAGCGGAGTCATTGCACAAAAGTCTATCTCTTCATTTAAATGTTCAAGCGGCTTTAGGGACGGTTCAGCAACAATCATCCTTAATTTTCTCACAATAGAACGGACTACCATCATTTTACCCGAAATATACTCAACCGGGAGACACAGCAATGCCTTATCATCTTCCTTCAACCCTAAAAAGTTGCAGGTCATCACAGCAGAATTGACCATTTTATTTTTTTCGATTTCAAAAATTTTCGGTGTTCCTGTAGAGCCCGAAGTCTGAACCTTTACAGTAGATCCATCAGAAAACCATTCTTCTAAAAAAATTTTAGTTTTGCTTTCGAAATCTGTCTGAAACGATAAATTATTAATATTGAGATTATTGAAGTTTATCAGCATGATTGGGGGACATAAAAAGTAGTGTAAATTTAAAAAAAACTTTAAAAAATTCTTGTATCTAAACAAAAAAGCTGTAAATTTGCCTCACCAAAATAAAACAGACCTATAGTGTAACGGTAGCACTCCGGTTTTTGGTACCGTCAGTCGGGGTTCGAATCCCTGTGGGTCTACAAACCATCCTTTTCAAGGGTGGTTTTTGTTTTTATAATATTCGGGTCTTTTTCTAATTTTAAAACATCTTTTTTCACAACAGTTTTTGTGCGTAAAGAAAAAAATTGTAGATTTGCACCACCAAAATAAACAGACCTATAGTGTAACGGTAGCACTCCGGTTTTTGGTACCGTCAGTCGGGGTTCGAATCCCTGTGGGTCTACAAACCATCCTTTTTAAGGATGGTTTTTGTTTTTAAAACTATTAAGATTACTCCCTATAAGCTTTGTTATGTAAAGTATTGCAGCTATAATAATATACAAAAAAAGGACAGATCAAAAAATCCATCCTTTATCTTATAATTATTTGGTTTTAGGTTGATACAGTTTAAACATTACAAACAGAAAAGCCAGCCATATAGGAATTAAGATCACCTGAATTTCCATTCCGGTAATACTCATCAATACCAGAATAGCGACTAAGAACAGAATACAGACATAGTTCGAAACCGGATAAAATATAGAAGGAAATAAAGTCTTCTCGCCAGATCTATCTTTCTCTTTCCTGAATTTCAGGTGAGTATAGCAGATCATCAGCCAATTGATAATTAATGTAGAAACTACCAAAGCCATTAAATATTCAAATGCTTTTTCAGGAACCAGTTTATTAATGATAATACAGATCCCTGCAAAACAGGATGATATCAGAATCGCATTGGTAGGAACACTGTTTTTATTCAGTTTCTTTAAAAATTTGGGGGCATTTCCCTGTTGCGCCAATCCAAAAAGCATTCTGCTATTGCTGTAAACACTGCTGTTATATACAGACAAAGCTGCGGTCAGAACAATCAGATTAAGGATATTGGCAATTAAAACATTAAACTGGATCACCTTGCCGAAGATATTGAACTCAAATCCATTTAAATTCTGGAAAACCATAACAAAAGGGCTCGTCCCCTCCGTAATCTCTCTCCACGGACTCAAGGCAAATAAAATAACCAAAGCACCCACATAAAAAATTAAAATTCTGTAAATAACCTGATTGGTCGCTTTAGGAATCGTCTTTTCAGGATTTTTAGCTTCAGCAGCCGTAATCCCAATAAGTTCCAGCCCTCCAAAAGAGAACATGATCATCGCCATAGCGGCAAACAGCCCGGAAAACCCACTTTCCCCTTTATTAAAGAAACCTTTTGGGAAAAAACCACCGTCATTCCACAGATTTGAAATACTTGCTTTATCACCTCCGGTACCGCTCAACAGCAAATAAATACCGAAAACAATCATCCCAATGATAGCCACCACTTTAATGATGGAAAACCAAAATTCAGTTTCTCCGTATACTTTTACAGACGCCAGATTTAAAGCTGTAATCATGATGAAAAAGAATAAACTGGATACCCAGAGTGGAATTTCGGGCCACCAAAAATGGATGTAATGGCCGATAGCCGTCAGTTCGGCCATGCTCACAAGGATATAAAGAATCCAGTAATTCCAGCCGGAAGCAAAACCGGGAAAATTCCCCCAATATTTATACGCAAAATGACTGAAACTTCCCGAAACAGGTTCCTGAACCACCATCTCACCAAGCTGACGCATAATAAAGAATGCAATAATCCCCGCCAAAGCGTATCCCAGAATAACGGAAGGACCTGCTAAAACGGCTGCCGGGCCAATCCCGAGAAACAGTCCTGTTCCTATGGCACCTCCAAGGGCAATTAATTGAATATGTCTGTTGGTTAATCCTCTGACAAGAGTCCCATCATTGGACTCCGCTTTCTGTTCGCTGCTCATAAAATGAATTATGCCCTAAATATATAAAACTTTAGAGAAAATCGGTTCTATGAAGTTTACAGAATATTCAATCGGTTCAGTTGTAAAGAATTTAAAAAACAAAAGAGGTTATTTCTTTACAGATATTCCTCCGGAATTGAAATATTGTTCTTTTTCATATATTCCAAGAGTCCCTGGTACTTATCTTCAGATCCATCTGTATTACATTTATGTGAAATACTACAGATATCAGAGGGTTTGATTTCTAAAATATCTGAGATCTTCGTAAGGATTTCCAGATTGATCTTCACTTTAGAATTTTCGATGTCGGAATAGGCCTTTTGGGAAATACCCATTTCAAAAGCCATATACTCCTGCGTAAAGTCTTTGCTTCTACGGATTTTCCTGATATTTTGACCACATATTTTCATCGTTCTTGTTTTAGTAGTTTTCGGTATAGTTTAGAAGGATACCTACTAGACTTACACAAAGTTAATAAATACCTTTGGCAAAACATTAACACGTTACATGATATTTATTTTTCGGATACATCAAAGATGAAAACGATCTGATTTCAGAGGATAAATATCGCTTCGGTACAACACTATTGGAATTATGGAGACGCAAAAATTCAATTATGACAATAATATTGTCAGAGCATTCTTGTATGCTACTATCGTATTCGGGCTGGTCGGCTTTCTGCTGGGACTTACAGCCGCACTGATGCTTTTTTACCCTGAATTACCAGAGTTTTTATTTGGAACGGATGATACCACTATCCAGAGCCTGAGAAGCGGAAACATTCAGGGACTGATCAACACGCAGGGAGCTATGGGATTCGGAAGAATCAGAATGCTTCATACCAGTGCCGTTATTTTTGCTTTTGTATGTAATTCCTTCTTCTGCGGCGCCTATTACAGCATGCAGAGGCTTCTGAAAACAAGAATGTACAGCGATACACTTTCATGGATTCATTTCTGGAGCTGGCAGCTGATGATTGTTGCCGTAGTGATTACTTTCTTAATGGGAATCAATACTTCAAAAGAATATGCGGAACATGAATGGCCTATCGATATCCTGATCACTTTCTCATGGGTTGTTTTTGGAATCAATATGTTTGGAACTATTGCAAAAAGAAGGGTAAGACACCTTTACGTAGCCATCTGGTTCTATATCGCCACCTGGATTGCCGTAGCCATGCTGCATATCTTTAATAATCTTGAAGTTCCACTCTCATTCACAAGCTGGAAATCCTATTCTGTATATGCTGGTGTAAAAGATGCTCTTGTACAGTGGTGGTACGGCCACAATGCCGTAGCATTCGTACTGACAACTCCGGTACTAGGTCTGATGTACTACTTCATGCCGAAAGCGGCACAGCGTCCTGTATTCTCCTATAAATTATCCATTATTCACTTTTGGTCGCTGATATTCGTATACCTTTGGGCTGGCCCTCACCACCTGCAGTATACGGCGCTTCCGGCATGGGCTCAGGCCGTAGGAACGGGATTCTCTATTATGCTAATTGCCCCTTCATGGGGAGGAATGCTGAATGGTCTTCTTACTTTAAGAGGAGCCTGGGATAAAGTAAGAGAAAATCCGATCCTTAAATTCTTTGTGGTAGCAATTACCTGTTATGGGATGGCTACTTTTGAAGGACCTTTATTAGCTACAAAATCTTTAAATAAAATAGGGCATTATACTGACTGGGTAATCGGGCACGTGCATTTGGGCGCATTGGGATGGAACGGATTTATGGCCTTCGGAGTAGTCTATTACCTGATTCCGATCATGTGGAGAACACCGCTGTGGTCTAAAAAATTGGCCAACTGGCACTTCTGGCTGGGAACATTAGGCATTATCTTTTATGCAGTGCCGATGTATATTTCAGGATTCACCCAGGGATTAATGTGGAAACAGTTCAATCCGGACGGTACTTTAATGTATAAAAACTGGCTGGATACGGTAACGGCAATCATTCCATACTTTAAAATGAGATTCTTAGGAGGTATACTTTATCTTTCAGGAGCTATTTTAATGGTGATCAATGTGATCAAAACCGTAAGGTCAGGATCATTCCAGAAAGAGGTTCCTGCAGAAGCTCCTGCATTGGCAGACATCGGCACGGCAAGAAAAGAAGGCGAAGGCGTACACCTTTGGCTGGAAAGAACTCCAAAACTGCTTTCTATTTTAGCTTTCATCACTGTAGCTATCGGTGGATTAATAGAGATCGTTCCAACATTATCATTAAAACAAAGTGTTCCTACCATTACGGCTGTAAAACCTTATACCCCGCTGGAGCTGGAAGGAAGAGACCTGTATGTACGTGAAGGATGTAACTCCTGCCACTCCCAGATGATCCGACCTTTCCGTGATGAAATTGTAAGATTTGAAGGTAAAAACGGACAGTACTCCAAAGCCGGAGAATTTATTTACGACAGACCGTTTTTATGGGGATCCAAAAGAACCGGACCTGATCTTCACAGAGAAGGAGGCAGAAACCCGGATTCATGGCACTTTAAACATATGTACAACCCAAGAATTACGTCTGCAGGCTCCATTATGCCGCGTTTCCCATGGCTGATCACGAATAAACTGGACCGTACTCAAATGGTTGACAAGATGAGATTAATGAAAAACGCTTTCGATGTGCCCTATTCAAAATCTGAAATAGATTCTGCAAACCAATGGGCAGATAACCAGTCCAAAGCCATTGTACAGAGAATTTATTCTGAGGCTGCAGATGTAAAAGACCAGATGGAAAAAGAAAAAACAGCAAAAGGTGCATCTTATGTGCCACTTGAGCAGAGAGAAATTGTCGCAATGATTGCCTATCTGCAAAGATTGGGAACCGATATTAAAACGACACAGATCCAGACCGCAAGTGCTGAATAACCTTTAAAATTGACTGCAATGAAAAAGAGAACCCCAATTTCAATATATATCGCAACAACGATAGGCTTAACGATCATGGCATTTGAAATGTTCGCCGGAGACTCAGGCTATTTTTCCTCTCCGTTTTTCTGGGCGCTGATGTTGATCGCTGTCATTCTCCTCCTGATTATGAACTCGATCGGAGATCTGGTGGAAAATGAAAGTTTCAGCAGACTGTCAGAAGAGGAAAGGAAAGAATATTTGGCTGAGAAAAGTATTCCTTATTATCAGAAGCTTTGGAATTCAGCATTTAAGAAACAATCTGTTACCGAAGAAAAAGATATTCTTATCGACCATGGTTTTGACGGGATTACAGAGCTTGACAACTCACTGCCTAAATGGTGGATAGGCCTGTTCTGGTTCGGATGTATATTCTGTGTGGTGTATATGACGGCCTTTGCCTTTACAGAATATGCCCATCCTGAGGCTGAATTAAATAAAGAAACCACTACAATGCTGGCATCCATAGCAGAATATGAAAAAACAGCACCTCAGATTGATCTGGAAACCGCAAAATACAGTGCAGACCATATCGCAGAAGGTCAGGAACTTTTCAAAACCAACTGCGTAACCTGCCACGGTGACGGCGGAAAAGGAGGTATCGGCCCGAACCTTACGGATACACACTGGATCAATATAAAAGAGAAAAGTCTGTTCAAAAATGTTTTCTGGATGCTTGAAAACGGTTCACCTAATAATCCTACGATGAGACCTTTCATCAAAGAAGGAACTATCACAGGAAGAGATGCTGAAAAAATTGCAGCCTATATCTATCATATCAACCAGGAAACTTCTCCTGTCACTCCGGCTCAGGGCGGTGCCGCGCCACAGGGTGAAAACGTGAAATGGGAAAACGAAAATAATTAATTTTAATATGTCAGGAAGCTGGAAGAGGGAGGCTGGAAGTGAAGTTATTGAGGTCTAAAAGAAGACATACTGAACCGTTTTATTATTTCTTTTAAGCCAGATCATCAAATTTTAAGGTAACTGTTAAAAATGAATGTACAATATAACTTCCAGCTTCCAGCTTCCAACCCTTTAAAACTTAGCTCACGTAACTTAACAAAATTTATTATCTCCATATATTCCTTGCCCCCTTTGAAAACTATCTAACATTTGAATTTTCATTTTTGCTAACCTTTTCAACGTTAAAAATGATATAAAGGGGGCTTTTTAAAGAAAAAATCCAAACCTTGGTTGTCTTTATCAACTGATTCACTTGACAACTACTAAACTAAATTCCATAATAAGACAGCCAAGGCAGGATTTTTGTATTGCTAGTAGGATACCACAACAAAGAACTAATAAAATAGTATTCTTATCTTTGTTAGAAACCTAATCGCATTTGAAACTGAAAATTAATAAAAGAAAGCTCTTAAAGCGTATTGCAATAACCTTTATTTCAATATTGGTTTTTCTTACCCTTCTTATATTTAGCTTAAGGCTTCCTGTCGTTCAAAACTTCATCAAAGATAAGCTGGTTGTATATCTTGAGAAAAAAATCAAGACCAAAGTAAGTCTGGAAAGGGTTAATATAGGCTTTCCGAACAGCCTTATTATGGAAAACCTTTACCTTAAGGGACAGGATGTGGATACACTTCTTGCCGTAAAAAAGCTGGATGTTGGCTTAAATATGCTGAAGCTTATCAATTCCACTGCCGATATTACTTCGGTAGATCTCGAAGGAGCCCGTGCCCATGTGGTCCGCAAGCCAAACGGGACTTTCAATTTCGATTATATTATCAATGCTTTTGCAACAAGCGATAAAGAAGAAAGCCCTTCCAAGCCGTTTATTATTTCCCTGGATAAGATCAATTTAAAAGATATCGGGGTAACGTTCAACGACCAGCAGTCGAGGAATGATATTCAGCTCTATTTCAAATCATTTGATACAAGGGTTAAAACTTTTGACCTCAATAAAAACACCTATGCCGTTAATGACATCAATCTGGACGGATTGAGGTTAAAATTAAAGCAGGATCTCGTTGAAGAAGTCTCTAAAAAAGTAGAAAAAAAAGTAGATTCACTGAACGATAAAAAGCCGATGAGTATTGGCCTCAGAGGAATCAAGCTCACCAATTTCAATATTGATTACGGGGATGACAACACCAAAACTTTTGCCAAAGTTCTGTTCAAAGAATTAAGTACAAAGGTCAATAAACTTGATCTGGAGAATAATTCCTACAATATTTCCAATGTTTTTCTTTCCGGCGCAGATATTAATGCCAACCTGTATCTTCCTGCACAGGACGCCAATCCGAAAGATCAGAAAGAACCTGAAGTTTCAAAAGCTTCTGACCAAGATAAAGCCATGAAGCTGCTTCTTGGAAAGCTTGTCCTGAATGATGTAAAAGCCATTTACAACAATACTGCGATTGCTCCTACCCAACAGGGAATGGATTTCAACCACATGAATTTTTCTAAAATGAATATGGAGGTAAGACGATTCAAAATGGAAAATAATACTTTTGCAGGAACAGTGAATTCAGCAGAAATTCAGGAAGGAAGAGGCCTCAATATCCAGAAACTGAATACAGATTTTGTATATGAAGAAAAACAGGCTTACCTGAAAGATCTTTATCTGCAGACTCCCAAAACGCTGATCCGTGATGAGGTAATTTTAAATTATGATTCCCTTGACCAGCTGACTTCAAATCCCGGTGCTGTAAAAATTTCAGCCAACATTAAAAATTCCAAGATAGGTTTCGCCGATATTTTAAATATTGTTCCGACTTTACGAAATACGGTTCCTTTCAACAAATATCCAAACGCTATCCTGAATGTCAATGCCAATGTACAGGGAATAGTAAACGATCTTCTGATCAAAGACCTTAAAGTGTCCGGACTGGATCAGTTGAGAGTTGCTGCATCAGGAAGAATTAAAAATGCAATGAAACCTGAAAATCTGTATTATGATCTTAGGATCGGAGAATTTTCAGCAGAAGCCAAAACGGTGTACAATCTGGTACCTAAAAATACAATTCCTTCCAATATCTCCTTACCTTCCCATTTCAGCATCAAAGGAAATGCAAAAGGAACGACCAAAGTGGTCAAGGCAGACCTGAACCTCTACTCTACCCTTGGAAATGCTGCTGTTGTAGCAGATGTGGACATGAGCAGAAAAAACAGAGAGCTGTATGATGTAAAAGCCAATCTTCAGGCTGTACAGGTCGGAAAGATCATTAAAAATAAAGATATTGGGCCCGTTACGGCACAAATTTCAGCAAAAGGAGAAAGTTTTGATTTCCAGAATGCCAAGGCTAATCTTAAAGGACATGTTGCATCTGCTGTCTACAAAGGATACCGTTACCAAAATATGGATTTAACGGGTAAAATAAACCGTGGTGTCTACAATATTGTTTTAAACTCAAAAGACCCGAATGCCAATCTGAATTTAATCGCTTCCGGAGTGTACAGCGAAAAAAATCCTACGGTAAAAATTAATGGCGAAGTGATTAAGCTTGATGTGAATAAGCTTGGATTCTATGAGAAACCGATGATCATTGCCGGGAAAATTGACGGTGATTTTTCAAGCCTCAATCCGGATGCCCTGAATGGATATCTCAACCTGAAAGATTTTGCATTCTCAGATACAAAAGAGGTTTATCCGGTACAGGAAATGAATCTGAAAGCTTCCTCTACACAGGATTCTACCCAGATCATTTTCAATTCTCAGATTGCTGATGTTTCTTTAAAAGGAAAATATAAGCTGACCCAGATTTTTGGCGCTTTAACGCAGACGGTCAATCAATATTACCAGTTCCAAAAGCCCGCAAAAGGTCAGAAGATCGATCCGGGGCAGTTCTTTACATTTAATGCAAAGATTAAAAATGATGATCTGATCCGGAAATTTGTTCCCGATTTAAAAAGTTTTGAAACCATCAATTTAGCAGGTAATTATGATGCAGACTCTCAAAAAATTGAAATAGACGGCCAGATCCCGCAACTTTTATACGGTGAAAATTCGTTGGAAAATGTTGCTTTAAAGGTGACCAATGAGAATCAGGCTTTACAATACAGTCTCAATGCCGGCTCTTTAAAAAGCTCAAGCTTTACGCTGAAAAAAATTGCCGTGAACGGAGATGTTGCCAATAATATCATCAATTACGATATTACCACAAAAGATGATAAAGATGCCACGCAGTTTCTCATTGCAGGAAATGCAAAATCGTTGAATGATATTACAGAAATTTCACTGAACCCGAATGGTTTAAAATTAAACTATTCAGACTGGAATGTTGCTGAAAACAATAAAATCCAGATCAGCAGCCAGGGAATTTTGGCCGACAATTTTATATTGTCCAATGGTGGAAGTGAAATATCGCTTCAGTCTGAGACCGATCGCCCAAGCAGTCCTTTAAATGTTTCGCTGAAAGATTTTAAAATTGAAACGATTACTGAGCTGATTAAAAAAGATACGGTTCTGGCAAAAGGAACCATTAACGGAACTGCCCAACTCAGAGACGTTACGAAAAATATGACCTTCACTTCAGATCTGAATATTACAAACCTGATTGTGTACGGAAGTCCGGTTGGAAATCTGGCGGTAAAAGTGAACAATACGTCACCGAATATTTTAAATGCTGATGTTGCTCTTTCCGGCAATAATAACGATGTAAAAATCCTTGGAGATTACAATACTTCTTCAAGTACATTTGATCTGAATATGGACATCAACCAGCTTCAGATGAAGAGTGTTCAGGGCTTTTCCATGAATGCGATAACAAATACGGAAGGTTATCTTTCGGGAAATTTAAAGATCACCGGAAATACAGAGAAACCGAACATTTTAGGTAAAGTAAAATTCAATGATGCCGGACTGGAAATTACAAAAACCGGCAGTGATTTCAGAAAAATCAATGACGAAATTGATTTTACTAACCGGGGAATTGAGCTTAATAAGTTTAGGATAAATGATAAGGACGGAAATTCTCTTGTGATCAACGGGCAGGTTCTTACCCAGACCTACAGAGATTTTGCATTCAATCTTGATGTGAATGCAAAAGACTTCAAAGTGGTGAATTCAGAAAAATCCAATGATGCAATGATGTATGGAATTCTTGCCATTGATGCAGGGCTTCATATCAGGGGAAATCTGGATCTTCCAAAAGTTGACGGCAGACTGTCGGTTTCTGATGATACCGATTTCACTTTTGTCCTTCCGCAATCCAGTCCTTCCCTGCAGGAAAGAGACGGAATTGTAGAATTTATTGATCAGGATCAGGTAGTGTTAAATAAAACCGTCAAAGCCGATTCCCTGAAAGCACAAAGCCGTTTCAAAGGGATGGATGTAAGTGTGAACATTGAAGTTAGCAAAGAGGCTAAAATGTCGATTGTTATTGATAAGGCTAACGGAGACTTTATAAAGCTTCAGGGAGAGGCGGAACTGACCGGAGGAATAGACCCTTCAGGAAAAACAACTCTTGTGGGGGTGTATGAAGTAGAAAAAGGATCTTATGAACTTTCTGTAAGTCTTCTGAAACGAAAGTTTGATATCCAGAAAGGAAGTACGATTACATGGACCGGAGAACCTACTGCAGCAATGATGGATATTACCGCAGTCTACAAAACGGAAGCTCCGCCTATAGATCTCGTTGAGCAGCAGGTAAGCGGTGAAGACGCTTCTGTAATGAATCAGTTTAAACAGAGAATACCTTTCAATACTTTATTAAAAATGAAAGGTGAGCTTCTGAAACCGCAAATCACTTTTGATATTACTACGGATGAGAAAAACAACTCCGTTTCCTCAACGGTAACTGATATTGTAGACCAAAAGCTTACTCAGCTCAGAACACAGGAATCGGAAATGAACAAGCAGGTTTTCGCGCTTCTGCTGCTGAACCGTTTCATTGGAGAAAATCCGTTTGAATCCGGTGCAGGAATGTCAGCTGAGATGATGGCCAGACAGAGTGTGAGTAAAATTCTATCGCAACAGCTGAACAATCTGGCTTCAGGCCTGATCAAAGGGGTTGATATTGACCTGGGTCTTGATTCCTCTGAAGATTATTCAAGCGGAACAAAGAATACAAGAACGGATCTGAATGTGGGAGTAAGCAAAAAATTACTGAATGACCGCCTGAAAGTTTCTGTGGGAAGCAATTTTGCCCTGGAAGGTGAAGCGCGCCAAAATGAAAATACAACGAATATTGCAGGAAATGTCACGATAGACTACAGTCTTTCAAAAGACGGAAGATATATGCTTCGGGCTTATCGTAAGGATGAATATCAGGTAGCTCTTCAGGGACAGATTATAGAAACAGGACTAGGTTTTATCATTACTTTAGACTATGATAAATTCCGTGAGATTTTCCAAAAATCCAAGAAGGACAGACGTAAAAAAGAGAACAAAAATAACCAGGTAGTAGAATTTAAATAATGAAAATCAGATTTAATATATATTGGAAATATGTATTCGTTTCAGGATTTGCAGCTGTTGCTTTCTCATGCAGCAATACGAAATTCCTGAAGGAAGGTCAGATGCTTTACGTAGGAGGTGAAGTGAAAATAGAGAATGATACTATTTCCAAGAAAGAAAAAAATGAGCTCCAGTCTGCATTGGAGGAAAATCTGGTTCCTAAACCCAATTCCACTCTATTGGGACTGCGCCCGAGGTTGTATTTTTATAATATTGCCAAAGAGCCTAAAAAAGATAAAGGATTCAATTATTGGCTGAAATATAAGGCAGGTGAAAAACCTGTTCTGCTAGGAGATGTAGATCGTGAATTCAACAGAGAGATCATTGAAAACTATTCTGAGAATAAAGGCTATTTCAATGCCAGAGCTACCTACGATACGGTTTCCAAAAATAAAAAGGCTAAGGTAACCTATACCTTGAGGCCCGGCTCAAGATATTTCATCAGTAATGTTAAGTTTCAGCAGGATTCTTCACTTGTCAACAGAGAAATTCAAAGTTTAACGGATAAGACTTTACTTAAACCCGGAAAACCTTTTGATCTCGATGTGATCAAAGATGAAAGAGAACGTATTGATAACGGCTTAAAGGAAAGGGGATTCTATTATTTCAATCCTGATAATATTATTGTTCAGGCAGACAGTACGGTAAGTAAAAACCACAAGGTTGAGCTTAACGTAAAATTAAAAGAAAATACTCCTGATCTGGCAACGGAGCAGTTCAGCATTGATAAGGTTATTGTATTTCCGAATTATAATATTCAGGATGTAAAAAGAGGTAAATACAGTGTTCCGATGAACACGGATTCGCTTTCTAAATATGCGTACAATGATATTTATGTAATTGATCCTCAGAAAAAATTCAAACCTAAAATTTTCGACAGAGCTCTGTATTTTAAGAAAGGAGATCTTTATAACCGCTCCAATCACAATCTTACGCTTAACCGACTGATCAGTCTGGGCGTTTTTAAATTTGTGAAAAATGAATTCATTGTTTCGGATTCATTAAAACATCAGTTTGATGCCTATTATTTACTGACACCAAGACAAATTCAGTCGCTGAGACTGGAAGCTTTGGGGAGAACCAACTCTGCCAATTATGCGGGAAGCGAATTAAACCTGAACTGGACCCACAGAAACTTTTTCAGGGGAGCTGAACAGTTTAAGGCAGCTGTTTACGGAGCTTTTGATTTCCAGATGGGAGGGCAGGAAAATGCAAAAAATCTGTTCCGCGCAGGATCAACGGTACAGCTTTCCATTCCAAGGATTGTTGCGCCTTTCCGTTTCAACTCTTCAAGTGCTTTTGTTCCGAGAACGAATATTAATTTAGGGTTTGAATTTCAGAACCGTACCGAGTATTATACGCTTAATACATTCAGTGCATCATTTGGTTACTTATGGAAGGAAAATGTAAGAAAAGAACATGATCTGAAGCTATTGGATGTAACATTGGTTTCTCCTGCCAAAGTTACTGCTTTATATGACTCTATATCGGCTAACAGTGATGCCATGCAAAGGGTTGTTCAAAAACAGCTTATTTTTGGACCTACCTATTCTTATACATACACCAATACAATGCTGTCTAAACCCACCACCATTTATTATAAAGGGACATTGGATTTAGCAGGAAATATTACAGGTTTGGTAACCGGCGCCAATGTTGAAAAAGGAAAAGAAAAAAAGATCTTCGGAATTCCTTTCAGTCAATATGCTAAAATGGAGAATGATTTCAGGCTTTATCATAAGTTCACAGAGAAAACATCTTTAGCTACAAGATTTATAGGAGGAATAGCATATCCTTATGGGAATTCAGAAAACATTCCCTTCTCCAAACAGTTTTTTTCAGGAGGGAGTAACAGTATCAGAGCATTTCGTGCCAGAACATTGGGTCCCGGAAGTTTCGATCCAAGAACCATTAAATCCGGTTATTATTTTGACCAGTCCGGGGATATTAAGCTAGAACTTAATGCAGAATACCGTGCTAATCTTTATAAGTTTTTAAATGTTGCTGTATTCGCAGATGCAGGAAATGTCTGGTTAATTAATGAAGATGCTCAAAGACCAGGCGCTAAATTTTCCAAAGAATTTTTAAGTGAAATTGCAGTGGGAGCCGGAGTTGGCCTGAGACTTGATTTTTCTATCTTAATTTTAAGACTGGATCTTGCTATGCCATTGCGTGTTCCTTATTATGAAAAAGGAGACCGATGGGCATTTGACCGGATCAATTTCGGAGATTCAAGCTGGAGAAAAGATAATTTAATTTTAAATATAGCCATCGGATATCCTTTCTAATATGATCAATACAATCAAGTTTTTCTGGGAGGTACTAAAAGACACCTTTACTGAATGGAACAATTCTTCCGCATCAAAAGATTCGGCAAGTCTTGCCTATTATGCGATATTTTCTATTCCCGGACTATTGATTATTATTATATGGATTGCAGGAAATTTTTTCGGTGAAGAAGCTATCCGTGGGGAGATCAGTAACCAGATCGGAGGATTGATGGGGGCTGATGTGGCTAAAAGTATTGAAGGAATGATTGCCGGAGCTCTTATTGACAAGCAGAATATTTTTATGAAAACCGTAGGAATAGGATCTTTAGTTTTTGGTTCCACCACTTTATTTTTTCAGCTGCAGCATACTTTAAATACACTTTGGGACGTGGAAGCAGCTCCTAAAAAGGCTTTGGTAAAGTTCCTGTTAGACAGAGCCAATTCCTTAGGAATGATCCTTATTTTAGGTTTTCTACTGATGATCACGATGATTCTCTCATCAATGATCAGTCTGTTTAACAACTGGATCACCAGCTATTTTGGTCTTGAAACCTATATGCTTGTGGAGTTTGTAAATTTTGCCATTGGTTTTGGATTGGTCATGTGCTTATTTGCATTAATGTTCAAAGTACTTCCTGACATCAAAATCAATTGGAAGCCTGTATGGAAAGGGGCTTTACTGACTACCACTTTGTTTACACTGGGTAAATTTTTACTGAGCCTGTATTTTGGTAATTTTAAGCCTACTTCTACTTTCGGTGCGGCAGGAACCGTTATTTTGATTATGATGTGGATTAATTATTCCTGTATGCTTATCTTTTTCGGAGCTGTATTTACAAAAGTGTATAACTACAAAAAAGGCTATAAAGTTGTTCTTTCCAAGCATGCTAAATGGAGTGCTTCAAAGCTGTACAGGGATAGTAAAAAGGAAAATGATTTGAAAGAAATCTGAGAATTTTAGGCACAGTGGTTATAGAACTTTGCAGTATTAATAGTTGTTTCATTAATACATTTTACATCATAAAAAACAGCCTCCCAAAAATTCAGGAGGCTTTGTTTTTACATTCTGTCTACGGTTCCGATACCGAGCAATGCTAATGATTTTTTAATCGTTTTAGCTGTCAGATCAGATAAATTTAAACGGAATTGCTTTAATTTTTCATCCTCCAGCTTCAGAATGATATTACTCTGATAGAATGAATTATAAGATTTAACCAAATCATAAACATAGTTCGCTACCAAAGCTGGACTTAATGCTTCTGCCGATTTTGCAACTACAGTTTTATAATTTGTCAATAACATGATCAGTTCTTTCTCATATTGATTTAAGGCTATATCGGAAATTTCCTTGTAATCTACATCAGCCTTTGACAGCAACGATTGAATACGTGCATAGGTATAAAGAATAAACGGGCCTGTATTTCCTGAAAATTCTACACTTTCAGCAGGATTAAACATCATCTTTTTCTTTGGATCCACTTTTAGCATAAAATATTTCAAAGCAGCTAATCCTATTATTTCATAAGAAATTTCTTTTTCTTCTTCAGAAAGCCCTTCCAGTTTTCCTAGCTCTGTAGTAATGGATTTTGCTGTTTCATACATTTCCTGCATCAGATCATCTGCATCTACTACGGTTCCTTCACGGGATTTCATTTTACCTTCTGGAAGCTCTACCATTCCATAAGAAAGATGGAATAATTGATCTGCCCAGGAATATCCCAGCTTTTTCATGATTTTAAATAAAACCTGGAAGTGATAATCCTGCTCGTTCCCTACTGTATAGATCAGCTTTTGGATATTATTTTCCTTGAAACGCTGAACAGCTGTCCCTAAATCCTGAGTCATGTAAACCGAAGTTCCGTCTGAACGAAGCAGAAGCTTCTGATCAAGACCTTCATCGGTAAGATCACACCATACAGAGCCATCTTCTTTCTGATAAAGAATACCTTTGTCCAATCCTTCCTGGATCAAATCTTTTCCTAAAATATAGGTATTACTTTCATATTGAACCTGGTCAAAATCTACTCCCAGCCGTTGATACGTCTCATTGAATCCTTTATAAACCCAGGAATTCATTTCGTTCCAAAGATCTCTTACCTGCTGATCCCCATTTTCCCAGTCCACCAGCATTTTCTGAGCTTCTTTGATCAGGGGAGCCTCTTTTTTAGCCTGCTCTTCTTCTATTCCCTGTCCTACAAGTTCAGCAATTTCTTTTTTATAATTCTTATCGAATTCCACGTAGTAGTTTCCGACAAATTTATCTCCTTTTGTATTCGTTGTTTCGGGAGTTTCTCCATGTCCGAATTTCTCCCAGGCCAGCATCGATTTGCAGATATGAATTCCTCTGTCGTTAATGATTTGTGATTTAATCACATCATAACCTGCCTCTTTTAAGATTTGAGCTACAGAAAAACCTAGCAGGTTGTTTCTTACATGTCCCAGGTGAAGTGGCTTGTTCGTATTGGGAGAAGAATATTCCACCATTACAGTAGAATTTTTCTTTTCGACTGTATCAAAACCAGTACTTATAGTCCTAAAATTATCTACAAACAGCTGGTTTTGCACCTTAACGTTAAGGAAACCTTTTACTACATTAAAACTTTCGAACAGATCAGACTGCTCAGTTAAAGCCTCTCCCAGCTCAACACCGATTCTTTCCGGATTTTTCTTCAGCTGTTTTACCAATGGAAAGGTAACAATGGTAAAGTCACCTTCAAATTCCGTTTTATTTTCCTGAACTTCCAGATGGATTTCTTTTAACTGATATACATTTAAAATAACCTCTGCAAGTTTCTTTTCTATACTATCTTTAATATTCATGTGTATATATTAATAATTTTTTAAGGGCCACATGGAATAGCCTTATTTCATCTCAAATTTTGAAATACAAATATACGGAAATAAAAAAACCGCCCGAAGGCGGTTTTTGATATGAATGTTAAATATATTAATTTGATTTGTTAGTTTACATCCCAGAATACTTTATTACCCTGTACATCTCCAGTTACAGCACCCCATTGTGCTACAGCAGCATTCGTTCTGTTTGTATTGTTTACACTGGTTTCATTTACCGGATAAGGCATTCTTAAAGGTACAGCTCTAGAGCCTGGTTTAACAAAAGTTCTGAAGTCTAATCTTCTTGAGAATTCCCAAGCCTCGAAGCCTCTGTTATATGCTGCGATCCAAGCTTGATTTCCAATTTTCTGCTTCCATGTTCCAGGTAATGTTACATAATTATTGGCAGCTAAATAAGCAGCTTGCTCAGCAGGTGCTACGCCCCAAAAATCTAAAGATGCTTGAATTCCTGCTGTAAAATGAGTAGCAGCTGTTCCTCCAACACTGTATCCTCTTTCTGCAGCTTCTGCAAGCATAAATCTAGTTTCTGCAGCATCAAATAAATAAGCCATACTATCCGCCACCAAGAAGCTTTCGTTTACATGAGAGAAGTTTGCATAAACATTTTGCTTACCATATAAGCCTCCTACATAAGCCCCGTCTTTAAGGGTAAAATATTTAGCTCTTCTTGGATCATTTGATGCATTCAGTACATCGACAAATGTGTTTGCCGGAATAAAGTCATTTCTTCCACTTGTAACCATCTCCTGATATACAGGACTTGTAAACTGTCCTGAAGAACTAAACTTAAGGCCAATATTTTGTGCATTAGTTAAAACTACTCCTTTTGAATATGCACTTTCAACTGTAGTTTTTGCCAGAGCATTATTTACATCTGCCAAATTAAGCCCCATTCTAAGTTTAAGTGTATTTAAGAATAATTTTACTTTCTCATTGTTCCCTCCAAAAATAGGATCGAAAGTACCAAATCCTGAAGAAGAATTTGATTCCAAAGCTGTAATGGCAGCATCTGCTCTTTTAATCAGGTCAGCATAAATTGTCTTAGCATCATCATAAACCGGGGTAGGATATTTATCTACCTGAATTGCCTGTGAATATGGTACATTTCCGTAAGTATCTACCAATGTAGCAAAAATATAAATTTCCAAGGCTTCAATTACTGCTATCCTGCTTGCTTTAAGCGAAGCATCCGAAAGAGAATTTGCTGTATTTCTTGCCAGTTCCAGTTTTGTCATCTGAGAATACATTCTATTCCAGTTATTATCAGGTACACTTCTTTTCACCAGATTATAAACAGCTTCATCTATATATTGAGTTTCTGTCCATTGTTGAGTGAAGAATCTATAGTTATTAAAGTTTACACTAGGAGTTGTCATCTGTGAAACTAATCCCACACTTGCAGAGGTAAACATAACCTCAGTATTTACTACAGATGGTTGTGTTGGATTATCATTCAGGCTCGTTATATCGCTTCCGCAAGATGTCAGCACTAACCCAGCAGCAAAAAGACTTATTATTATTTTTTTCATTGTAATGCAGTTTAGAAGTTAATAGTAAAGTTAGCACCAAAAGTTCTGGTTGTTGGCATTGCCCCAATAGAGTAACCTCTTGAAAGGTTTCCTCCATTCACCCCTAGAGAAGATCCTCCAGTGTATCCAGCTTCAGGATCAGCATAAGGAAGGTTTTTGTGAATTATCCATAAGTTTCTGCCGAAGATACCAAATTTCATTGATTTAATAAATGTATTGGCATACAAACTTTTTGGAATATCAAAATAGATAGCAGCCTCTCTTAATTTAACAAATGTTGCATCATATACGAATTGGCTGGATGGATAGTTTGCTGAAGCGTTTATTGACCCTGTCTCAGAAGGTGCATTATCTGCTGACAAAGGCACGTTATTCTGAACATACTGCCCATTTTGCATCACAACACCAGGCAGAATAACACCAGGTTCTCTGATAGCTAATGTTTCAGGATACAATCCCGTATCTGTTCCGTACAGCATATCTCCCGAAAACACATCTCCTCCCTGCTGTCCATCGATAAGGAAAGTAAATGTAAATGCTTTATAGTTGATACTGTTTCTTACACTCCAAGTCCAGTCCGGCATAATATTACCAATACTGTTGTTTCTTGATGTTGTAATCATATAAGCTCCTGTTTCAGGATCAATTACTTTTTGGCCGTCAGGTGAATAGACAAAATCTGTTCCATGGATTTCTCCATAAGGTTTTCCTACTTCTGCATTAAATGTTACTGAATTCACCCCGCTTCCCAACTGTAAATTATTAATTCCTTCGTTCAGACTTAATACTTTACTTCTGTTGATAGCCCAGTTAATATTCATATCCCATTTAAAGTCAGTACTTTTTATAGGAGTTACATTTAACTGTACTTCTACTCCTTTATTTTCTAATTCTCCGGCATTATACCATTTTCTAGTATATCCTGAAGCACCAGAAATAGGAACCATCAAAATCTGATCTTTGGAATTAGTCTTATAAGCACTTACGTCAAATCCAATTCTGTTGTTAAGGAACCTTGCCTCCATTCCCACTTCTACTTCTGTAGATGTTTCAGGTTTCAGATTAGGATTGTTTTTATAATTAAACGGATCTACAATAGGAATACCATTGTATAAACTTCTGATATTATAAGTATCAATCAGTCTATAGTTATCTGTTGTCTTACCTACCTGAGCCCAGTTACCTCTTATCTTCCAGAAAGATAACCAGTTTTGGTTTATAAGATTGGACAATACTACAGAGGCAGAAACAGATGGATAAAAATACAGGTTTTCACCATCAGGTAAATTTGAGGATAAATCTAAACTTCCTGTACCTTCTAAAAAGTAAGTATCTTTATATCCCAATGAAAGCTGAGCGTACCCTCTCGGCAATGTAGAGGTAGCTCTAACTTCCTGTGTAGGCAAAACCTGACCTGCAGAATTTCTTATTGCGTAAAGACCCGGTACAATCAGCCCTTCACCAGATTGATCTGGTTCTGTAGAAGCATCTATAGTTTCTATTACGTTTCGTCTAATAGATGTTCCCAATACCCCTCCTAAACTTATTTCATTATCAAATTTCTTGTTGTAATTTGCAAACAAATCGAAGTTCATTTCGTTAGTATACAGATTACTTAAGTAAAATCCTGAAGCAGCATTTAGCTGGGAAAGACCAAAAGCTTCCGCCTTACTACCTACAGCCTTTCTTACTTGATTTGTCTGATATGCAAAATCTGTTGATACCCTTCCTGTCACACTAACAGCATCCGAAAATTTATAATTTAACATCCCATAACCGAAAAATCTATTTCTACTGTCGCTTTGGTAATTTTCGTATCTGTCAAAATATGGGTTATTCCAATATGCTGGTGTAAAAAAGTTGTCCGGATCACTATATCCATTTAAATTCCAGGTGATATTTTGACCGGTATTATTATATGCATCTCTCAGTTCATATATGTCGGTATTCGTTTGCCACCATTGTCTGAAACCTGTAAGAATATTATCATTATATCCTGTAGCATTTCTACCTTTAGTATTCTGCATTGTTAGAGACGAGTATACTGTAGCACTAAGTTTATCAGTAACTTTATAATCGAACTTGGCAGAAATCGTATTTTTCTTCTGCTCAGAATTAGGCATTACCCCAGTCGTTAAAAAATTATTATAATTAATTAAAATACTAGAGGTTTCATTTCCTTTTTCAATCGTAACAGAATTGGAAGTTGTTTGAGCTGCCTGGAAAAAATCAACCGGTGTATTTTTTGCTGCTACCCAAGGTGTAGCTTTGTGATATCCCGGAAGCTGTGGATACAATGAATTCCATTGGTATACCATTAAATTAGGATCAAATGCAGTTCCAACAGATGCATCATTGTTGGTTCCTACTACCAGATCATCAATACCGTCTCCATTAACATCAGCATCTAAAAAACTTGATCCTCCATATCCTGAGCCATATTTATTCTGATATTTGGCAAATGTTGATTTATCAATTTCACCGTACTGATATTCAGTTGAAAGGGTCACTCCCCATTCATTATTTTTTCTTGACTTTCCTTTTTTTGTTGTAATAACAACTACCCCTGCTGAAGCTCTCTCACCGTATAAAGCAGAAGCGGCAGCTCCTTTCAGTACGTTAACACTTTCAATATCGTTAGGGTTAATATCTGATATTGAGTTCCCACCATCAAAAATTGTATAATCCGATGAAATAGAACTGTTATTATTACTTACAGGAACTCCATCAATTACGAAAAGTGCCTGGTTATTCCCCCCGATTGATTTCATTCCTCTTATCACGACACTGGAAGCTCCCCCGAAGTTTGCACTTGTCACTACTTGTACCCCAGCCGCCTTTCCAGCCATTTGACTGGATAAGTTTCCTGTGTTTGCACCTTCTCTAAGCACATCTCCTTTAATTTCCTGGGATGCATATCCCAGTGCTTTCTTTTCTCTTTTAATTCCGAGTGCAGTTACCACTACCCCTTCAATTTCTTTTGTTTTTATAGTATCATTCTTCTGCTGTGCATGGGCTACAGCAATGGAAGACGACAATACTAAAACAAGTAGACTTGCTGTTAGTTTCTTCATATCAAATTTTAATTTTGTATCCTGTACAAATTTGTAAAACTTTCTTAAAAACACAAAACAAAATCTTAAAAAAATAGCAAATATTCATTTATTTCTAAAATAAATATTATAAAAATTATTAAATTAAGTTAAAAACAAAATAATTAACAAAGACAAACCAGGTAAGCAATATTTTTTTTCAGAAAAACACAAATCATTTTAATTGATAATTTCTATATAAAATATTCAGAAGACAACACAATAACAAACTGATTCTCAAATAGATTAATCATATCATAAGGATAAATAAGGATTCAACAATAAAAAAATACAATGTATAGCATATTATATTTTTCTCCTTTCAAACGGTAGTTGTAAGCTTATTACAGAAAAAAACGCCGAAGAAAAATGAAATATATTAAAAAAATTGTTCAAATATTTTAGTTGAAAAGATACCTATCCAATTATTATAATTATACAAACACATTACTGGATTTTAAACAATATTTTCTTTGGTTATGAATATTACTTATTCTTTTAATAACAGATCAATATTTTATAGCACTACCTACTATAAAACAACATGTATTTAATTAAAATGTATTTTACTAATTTTGCACCATCCTTTGATAGGGGTATTAAACTTATGGATTTATTACAAAAATGGACAGATCTTTACATCGAGGCTGGATGTGATGAAGTGGGAAGGGGATGTCTCAGCGGACCCGTGGTGGCAGCAGCTGTTATTTTAGATGATAGTTTTAAGCCAAATTTGGTTAATGATTCTAAAAAATTAACCTTTAAGACGAGGATGGAACTGGATAGTTATATAAAAGATAATGTGAAAAATTATGCTATTGCAGAATTACCTCCTTCATTTATTGATGAACACAATATTCTTAATGCGAGCATCCACGCTATGCACCGTGCGTTAGACCAATTAACAATAATTCCGGAGTTGATTTTAGTAGATGGAAATAAATTCCATCCTTATAATTATATCCCTCACCAGTGTATCATACAAGGAGATGCAAAAGTTCTGTCTATTGCAGCTGCTTCTATCTTGGCTAAAAACTACAGAGATCGATTGATGATCGAACTCCACGAAGAATATCCGGAATATAACTGGAACACTAACTTTGGATATGCCACGAAAGCTCATCAGCAGGCTTTAATAAAATATGGCCCAACAAAACATCACAGACAGTCATTCCGACTGAAATATGATTAAAGAAATTTTCATTTTTTAAACTGAGATTAATGATAAAATAAAAATAGCTGGAAGAGATATTTTATTTATATTTGATTTACAAATCTATATAGTTCTCTTGAATTCTTAAGAGATCTAAAAATAATCTCAATATTAAAATATGAAAAACATTACAAAAATCACTAGTGCTAAGTTAATTAGCAAAAATCAGCTAAAACAAATTATGGGTGGACAGATCTGTCCTTGTGGCACACCATGTCCAGACATGAATCAACCCGTACCAAAACCTTGTGATTAAAAAACACAAAAAAAGAGAAGCAAAATTTGCTTCTCTTTTTTTATAATAGACTTTTAAATCTTATTTCTTTTTTCTCTGCTGCTCCTGAATTTTCTGTTGATCCTGAGCTTTCTCCATCATCTCTCTCATTTTCTTCTGGAACTTACCTTCAGCTTTTGGCTTCTCTTTATTGGCCTGAATCTGTGCATGGATTTTCTTTTCATCCAGTATCAGGTATTTAATAACAAGGATAATCAAAATGTTGATTGCATTGGATACAAAATAATACCATGAAAGACCTGATGCTGATGTATTCAGGAAGAATAGGAATGTGATCGGGAAAATATACATTAACACTTTCATGTTTGGCATCCCTTCCTGTTGAGGCTGCTGCATATTTCCTGAAGTCATTACGGTATAAATCAAAATCACAATCGTACAAGCCAAAGCAAAAACACTTAAATGGTCTCCCAGGAAAGGAATTTTAAATGGAAGTTTGATCAGATCATCATAAGCCGTTAAATCCTTTGCAAACCAAAACCCTTCACCTCGTAGATCAATAAAGTTCGGGAAGAAACGGAATAAGGCATAGAAAATAGGAATCTGTACCAGTGCCGGAAGACATCCTGCCATCTGGTTTACCCCTGCCTTTCGGTAGATTTCCATGGTAGCCTGCTGCTTCTTCATTGGATCCGCATCTTTCAGTTTGGCATTTACCTCATCAATTTCAGGACGGATCACCTTCATCATTGCACTTAACTTATGCTGTTTGTACATGATTGGTGATAAGATCAGCTTTACAATGATCGTCATTAAGAAAATTACCCAGCCTGCTGTAAGTCCCCAATCTGCAATGATATTATACATCGGCATAAAGAACCCACGGTTCATCCATCCAATGAAAGACCATCCTAATGGTAATATTTCGTCAAAGTTTTTATCATATGATTTTAACAGAGGTAAATCAAGCGGCATAAAGTACCAGGTAAAGTCCTGGTTAAGCTCGCTTCCGGTCATCTGTACGAATCCTTCAAAATTAAGTTTCTTCAGATATTCGCCTTCTTCTATGGCTTCCTGATTTCCTTTGCTTTGCGTGAAACCGCTTTTAGCTTCAATTACAGAAGAGAAGAACTGCTGTTTTACACCAATCCAGTTAAGCGTTTCTTTTTCCTCACTCATATCTGTTCTTCCGTCATAATCATAATCTTTATAATTATTGAAAGCATATGAGAATTCCGAGTGTGACTGTTCCTGTGCTCTACCTTTTTCTAAGTTTCTTACACTGTAGTCCCAGATGAAATCCGCTTTGTTATCAGCAGTAATGGCAGCAAGTCCCTTTGTTCTTACTTTAAAATCCAGCGTATATTTTGGAAGCAACGTATAAACAAACTGAATAACAGCACTGTTATAGTTAGCTGTCATCGTTACAGCATTTCCATTAACAGCAGGTGTAAAAACCAGGTCTTTGGTATTGATTACTTTTCCTGTTTTATCTTTAAACTGAAAACCGTAGTTCGAATTCTTTTTGTCGATCAGATAAAGAGGAAGATCTGCATTATCTGTTTTATGGTTATATGCTTTATATTGTGAAAGCTGTACTTTAGAAACCTGTCCTCCTAAGCTTGAGAATTCTACGTTCAGTTCTTTGTTGCTCAAACTGGCTGTCTGAATAGCACCAGGAGTTACATTTGGATTGATATTGCTTGCCTGAGTCTGTTTTACAGCATTTTTTACCTGCTCAACTTTCTGTTCCTGAGCTTTTAACTGCTCTTCTTTCGCCTGCTTGTTCTGGAAATAGAACATGAATCCGAAAAGAACCAAACATAAAACCGCAAAACTGATCATTTGACTTTTATCGATTCCCTTGTTTTGTTGCATTTTATTTTATATTAAAATTTTAAATTTAATCAAGCATCACAGTATGCTGCTTTTTGAGCTGACAAAAATACTGTTTTTTTATCAAAACTCTATGCATTACCATGTTACTATATAATAAACTCAAGCTGAGAATAATCAGCCTGAGTTTATTTTAAGACGTTTATGGTAAATAATTACCTTATTTCTTTTCGCAAGCCTTGATAAAAGCTCTGAACAGAGGATGCGGCGTTGCTACTGTACTCTTGTATTCAGGATGATACTGCACTCCTACATAGAACGGATGATCAGGAAGCTCAAGAGCCTCTACCAGACCAGTTTCCGGATTGGTACCTGTTGCCAGGAAACCGTTCTTTTCAAATTCCTGAAGATAATCACTGTTAAATTCATAACGGTGACGGTGTCTTTCTGTAATATTTTTAGTTCCGTAGATATCGTATAGTCTGGAACCGTTTTTCAATGAACATTTCCAAGCTCCAAGACGCATTGTGCCTCCTTTGTCTACGATATTTTTCTGCTCTTCCATGATAGAAATTACAGGATCCGGCGTTGATGTATCAAATTCCATTGAATTCGCTTTGGTATGGCCAAGAACATTTCTAGCAAATTCAACCGTCATGATCTGCATTCCCAGACAAATTCCCAACATCGGAAGTTTATTTTCTCTTGCATACTGAGCTGTAAGCACTTTTCCTTCGATCCCTCTATCGCCAAAACCTGGAGCAATAAGGATTCCGTCCACACCATTTAAAGTCTCTTTAATATTTTCTGCTGTGATATCTCCACTGTATACCCATCTTACTCTCACTTCAGTTTCAAGGCTTGCCCCTGCATGTTTGAAAGCTTCAGCAATAGAAATATAAGAATCCTGCAGAGAAATATATTTTCCTACCAAGGCAATTTCTACAGATTTTTTAGGGCTTTTGAATTTTTTAAGGAAAGTTTTCCAGTCTTTAAGATCAGCTTCTTTATCATTTTTCAGATCTAATTCTTTTAAAACTACATCATCAAAGTTTTGCTTCTGAAGATAAATTGGAACTTCATAGATCGTTTCCAGGTCTTTACATTCAATCACATTATCTAAAGAGACATTACAGAATTGAGCCAATTTTGCTCTCTGATCTTTTGGAATCGTATGTTCTGTTCTGCATACCAAAACATCTGCCATAATCCCGCTTTCCATTAATTGACGAACGGAATGCTGTGAAGGTTTTGTTTTCAATTCACCGCTTGAAGCAAGGTAAGGCAACAGGGTAAGGTGAATCACCATAGAATTTTTCTCACCAAGTTCCCATTTCAGCTGACGTACCGTTTCAATGTATGGAAGAGATTCAATATCCCCTACAGTTCCCCCGATTTCAGTAATGATGATATCGTAGTTCTGCTTGGAAAGCATTTTGATTCTTCTTTTGATCTCGTTGGTGATATGAGGAATTACCTGAACCGTTTTTCCCAAGAAGTCTCCTTTTCTTTCTTTTTCAATAACTGTTTGGTAGATTTTCCCTGTAGTAACGTTGTTGTTTTGGGAAGTAGGAGCATCCAAATAACGCTCGTAGTGACCTAAATCCAGATCCGTTTCTGCACCATCTTCGGTTACATAGCATTCTCCGTGTTCATATGGATTCAGTGTTCCCGGGTCGATGTTGATATAAGGATCCAGTTTTTGGATCGTTACGCTAAAACCGCGTGATTTTAACAAAAGCCCCAGAGAAGCAGACACGATTCCTTTTCCCAAAGATGAAGTTACACCTCCTGTCACAAAGATGTACTTTGTATTCTTTTTACTCATTAGATTAGGTTTGTGCAAAGTTATGGGAAAAAGAGATACAAAGCAATTTTTTAAATTTTGAAAACCGAAAATCCTCTTGAAGCATTTATAAATTCTGCTTAAAAAGTTTATCAATGTTTGATAACCGCAATGTCAAAATGCTATAACCATCAATAATTATAACACAAAACATCCATTTCATCTGCTGAATCTGTGAAAGGAAAGATTCATAACAATAAAAAAGGCTCTCCAATCACATGGAAAACCTTTTTTAATTTAATTTATTTATAAAATTATTGTTTTATCAATTCAAAATACAGGCTTACTTCCACATCTTTAGCTACCCCTGCACCGGTTGGGTCGTATTTGATTCCGTAATCTAAACGGTTAACTGTGAATTTTGTCTGGAATCCCATTACTTCTTTTCCCTGCTGATTCTTGGTAACTCCTCCAAATGTTACCGGAACACTTATTTCTTTTACAGTCTCCTTAATCTTCAAGTTTCCTTTCAGGATATATGAATTATTTTTGTCCTTGGTAATGGAAGTACTATGAAAGCTTATGGCCGGAAATTTATCCACTTCAAAAAAATCTGCACTTTTAAGGTGCTTATCTCTCATTTCTACTCCTGTGTTAATAGAGTTTACATCTACACCAAAATCAAAAACGCCATTATCTAAATTGGCACCTTCAGTTGTTACTTTTCCTTTAAATGCATCAAAACGTCCCTGTACAAAGTTAATACCCATATGTTTGATATTAAAGTTCACCGAAGAGTGCATAGGATCTACTGTCCATTCTGTTTGTGCAAAGCCCAGAACGCTTAGCAGCGTGAAAACGAAAGATAAAAATACTTTTTTCATAATAAACTTAATTTTAGTTGAGTAAAGATAATACATATTGATTATCCTGTTATTGATGTAGGTTAGTTTTTAATTTTGGATGAAATTATTTTAGAATATACCAAGTCGAAGACAAAGATGATCAGAAATACAACGAATGAATTAACATACAGGAATAAAGCAAGAAGTCCGGCATCTGTTTTATTTGAGAAATAAGCAAAGGGATTCGTTCCTGAAATAATTAAGGTGAATAAATAAATGATTTCAAATAAAACCGCAATTTTTAAAACTGAACTATAATTCTTTCTGAAGATTAATACCGTAATAAAACTGACCATTGTTACAATAAGACATTCCACTAAAACCCCAATTGGAACCAGGGCAAGTCCGTCTGACTTTTCTTTTAAGAAACGTAATGTCCATTCGCTGAATTGAGCATTAAGAAGACTCATCACAATCAATATAACTAAGCTTCTCAATAGAATATTTTTCATTTTTGAAAATTAATTAAAATATTGAAAGGACATTCATTTTTTTTAACTTCGCAGTATGGCAAAACTGAAAACAGCATATTTCTGTCAAAACTGCGGAACTCAATATTCTCAATGGATGGGACAGTGCAAAAACTGTGGAGAATGGAATACCCTTGTGGAGGAAGTCGTAGAAAAAACTTCATCCAAAACTCCGCCGTTCTCAAAATCCAAACAGCACGTCATCAATATTATTGAAGTGGAGACCAGTGAAGAACCGAGAATAAAAACACCTTCCGAAGAACTGAACCGTGTTCTGGGCGGCGGCATTGTACTGGGTTCTGTCACACTGATCGGGGGAGAGCCCGGAATCGGAAAATCTACCCTTCTGCTTCAGCTGGCCTTAAAGATGAAGAAAAAGGTCTTCTATGTTTCCGGAGAGGAAAGTGCTTCGCAGATTAAAATGAGAGCAGACAGGCTGACAGATGTTCAGAATCCGAACTGTTTTCTTTTTACGGAAACTTCACTGGAAAAAATTCTTCACGAAGCTAAAAAACTGGAACCGGATTTCATGATCATCGATTCTATCCAGACGTTGCAGTCTCAGTTAATTGAAAGTTCTCCGGGAACGGTTTCCCAGATCAGGGAGTGTTCGAATGAAATTATAAAATTTGCGAAAGAGAACAATACTCCGGTATTCCTTGTTGGCCATATCACGAAAGACGGTCAGATTGCCGGACCAAAAGTGCTGGAACATATGGTAGATGTAGTATTAAATTTCGACGGCGACAGAAATCATCTTTTCAGATTGCTCAGAGCCAATAAAAACCGTTTCGGATCTACTTCCGAGATCGGTATCTATGAAATGGTTTCTCAGGGCTTAAAGGAAATCAGAAATCCTTCTGAAATCCTTATCACCAAGAAATTTGAAGAGCTTTCCGGCAATTCCGTGGCCGTAACTCTGGAAGGAAACCGGCCTATGCTTCTGGAGATCCAGGCATTGGTAAGTACAGCTGTTTACGGAACTCCACAGAGAAGCTCCACAGGATTTGATGCAAAAAGGCTGAATATGCTGCTGGCTGTTCTGGAAAAACGTGCAGGGTTTCAGCTTGGCGCTAAGGATGTCTTTTTAAATATTACCGGAGGTATAAAAACAGATGATCCGGCATTAGATCTTGCCGTGGTAGCTTCCATCTTATCATCCAACGAAGATATTGCTATTTCCGAACATTTCTGTTTTGCCGGTGAGATCGGATTAAGTGGTGAGATCCGGCCAATAGCACAGGTCGAACAGAGAATTACAGAAGCTGAAAAATTAGGCTACGAAAAAATATTTGTATCAAATCTTAATAAAATACCAAAAAGAAAGTTTGGAATTAAGATTGAGGAGGTAAGCAAAATTGAGGATTTCCACGAAAGAATCTTTTAAAACAGCGTTCATAGGAATTAAGAAAAACTGGTAGTCGAAACGGATTGATCATTCATCATTCACATTTAATCTCTATCTTTAATCTATGAATTATCTTGCTCATTCCTTTCTCACCTTCTCTGACGGACAGATCGTAGGACAGTTTCTTGAAGACTTTATCCGGAACAAGGACCGCTTTTCTTTTCCTAAGGATGTTCAGGATGGCATTACGCTGCACAGAGCCGTAGATACATTTACAGATTCCCATCCGGCCATTCATGAAGCTAAAAAGGCTTTCTCTCCTTTAGTCAGGCTCTATGCCGGGGCTTTTGTGGATGTTGCCATGGATTATTTCGTGGCCACTGATCTTTCCCTCCATTCTTTAGCTGAATGGAAGGCTCATTCCTTACGGGTATACAGAGTTCTGAACGAGCATGAGGAATGGCTTCCCGACAACTTCAAAGTAATGTTGGCTAAAATGGAAAAAGATGACTGGCTGTATAATTACCGTGAAGACTGGGGCATTCAATTCAGCATGCGCAATGTTCTGAATAAAGCAAAATACCTGACTCCTGACATTCCCGTTTTCGAAGCATTTCTGAAAAACAAACCTTTCCTTCAGGAGTGTTATAACAATTTTTTTCCGGATCTTCTTGATCATGCCAAAGGGATCAACTCAATGATTCAAATGGATCATAAATAAAAAACACTTACAGGGAACGTAAGTGCTTTTTTAACAATTTGTGTTATTAGAATCCGCTGCCTTAAAGTTGGTAAATGGTGGTTTTATATTAAACCCGTTATTTAGCCTGTCTTTATTTATCCCCAATGTCGTAATCCCTACTTAATCAATAAGTATTTTTAAGACTAAAATTTTAATAGAAGTAAAAATGTTTCAACTATGTGACATTCTACTCTTTTTAATAAGCTTATGTTTTTATTTCTCCTGCAAATTATAATTTCAATAAAAATCTTACTTGAACAGATCATTAATTAAAAATTAATCATAACAAAATAGCTTTACACAAATATAATTTTTTTTAAGCAATAAACAAATATAATATGCATTAATTAATAAATAATACTTACATATGAATTATTAATAACCGATTAAGAAATTCATTGAAAAATAATTATCGATAATAATTAAAAAAAAGATACAATTTAAAAATATTAATCAAAAATAAGTGATTTAATATGTATTTAAACTCTTAATAGGCAAAGCGGAAATTCCAGGCTAAAACTGTCGATATAAGTACCGGTTGGGATAGGTAAGCTTTTCACTTTTTCTCTCACCATTCACAATCATGTGAACAATATTGATCTGATCATCAAAAAGATTATACAGAAAACTGACCGCCGACTCAACTTTTTTAGGAGTATTAAGCGTTTCCGACTCAAGAAAAACATTCACTGACTCACTGTCTTCTTCATATCCTACATAATTTATTTTTAAAAACTTTCCGTCAGCTTTTAATTTGAAATATTCTGCACAGTATTTTTCCAGAGCTTCATTGAGCCTGGCTTTGTATTTTCCGTCATTAAAATGGAAGGAACTGCCATATTTTTTACTTAACCCGTTTTCCAGGTCATCCAGAAAAAATCTGCCTGTGATCTCAAAAGATTTAGATTTGGAATTATAATTAATTTCTACAGAACCTACATGATAAGGATGCTTCACTGTTGAAAAAGAGAATAAAAAAAATACCGGTAATAAAAACAGCCATAAATTCTTCATATGTCCTGACCTTTAAAATTTGTTCGAAATTAATCATTATTTTCGTACGCATTATATTTTTACGTTATGATGCAGGATTTCCTCTTTTATTTAAACCTTGGGTGGCAACATATTATTTCCCTGGATGCGCTGGACCATCAATTGTTTGTGCTGGCTCTGATCGCCGTATATTCTTACAGTGACTGGAAAAAAATACTGATTCTTGTAACCGCCTTTACAATCGGACATTCTATTACACTGGCATTGAGTATTCTTGATATTTTCAGGGTTCCTTCTGCCTGGGTAGAGTTTTTGATTCCTTTGACGATTGTCCTTACAGCTCTGGATAATATCCTCATGAAAAATAAAAAGCAGACGCTGATGCGGGCCAATTATTATCTGGCAGCCGTCTTTGGGCTTATCCATGGAATGGGTTTTGCGAATACGGCAAGAGTAATGATCGCCAAAAGCCAGAGTATCGCCATTCCGTTATTAGGCTTCAATATCGGATTGGAGCTGGGTCAGATCGTTATTGTATCAGGTATTCTTATCCTTTTATTTATCCTTCTTAAAATTTTTAAGGTCAACAAAAAAGACTGGGTACTTTTTGTATCTTCAGGTGTATTTGCATTGGCTTTAAAAATGACTTTAGAAAGAATTCCTTTCTAAGTTTGAAACATTTTTAATAATTCGTCTACTTATTATTATCTTTGATAACTATTAAATCAATCCGGTAATGAAATTAAAAGCAGCCCTACTTTCATTTTCTGTATTTGCATATACAGGCTTCACCGCACAAAACATTCAGAATAATCCTGGAAGTAACCACGGAAACAGATTCGAGCAGCTTGGGACTATTCTCCCGACTCCCAATATTTACAGAACGGCTTCGGGAGCTCCCGGCCAGGGATATTGGCAGAACAGAGCTGACTATAATATTACAGCTTATCTTGATGAAGATAAAAGAAATTTAAAAGGTTCAGAAACCATTACCTATTACAACAATTCTCCGGATGATCTGGATTATATCTGGCTTCAGCTGGATGAAAATCAGCAGTCTACTGTAAAGAATGCAGGTTATGCTTTTCCTTCCACTCTTCCGTCTTCTTCTAATGATCAGCAGCTGAAAGTCACTGAGCTGCCTGAAAAAGACAATGGCTATGGCGTGAATCTTGAAAAGGTGACAGATGCTTCGGGCAATCCTCTGAAATATACCGTGAACAAGACGATGATGCGCATTGATCTGCCAAAAGTACTAAAGAAAGGAGAAAAACTGGTCTTCAAAGTAGACTGGAACTATAATATCCCGAACAGAATCAAAATGGGCGGCCGTGGCGGCTATGAGAACTTTGCCGAAGACGGAAATGATCTGTACACTATGACGCAATGGTACCCGAGAATGTGTGTATACAGTGATTTTCAGGGATGGCAGAACCATCAGTTCACAGGGCGTGGTGAGTTTGCTTTGGTATTCGGGAATTTTAAAGTTTCAATGAATGTACCTGCTGATCATATTGTAGGCGGAACCGGCGAATGTAAAAATTATGAGCAGGTTTTAACTTCAGATCAGATGGCAAGATACCGAAAGGCTGAAAGTGCTGCTGAACCCATAGAGATTGTAACGCTGGATGAAGCAAAAAAAGCTGAAAAAAATCATTCAAAACAAAGAAAGACATGGAATTTTGAAGCCAGTGATGTAAGAGATTTTGCCTGGACCTCATCCAGAAAATTTGTCTGGGACGGAATGCGTGTCACAATTCCTGAAAACAACAATAAAGTAATGGCCATGAGCTTTTATCCAAAAGAAGCTTACGGTCTTTACAGAAAATATTCTACAAAAGCGGTTGCCCACACCATCAAAACCTATTCTGAATTCACAATTCCTTATCCGTATCCTGTCGCACAGTCTGTAGAGGCAGCCAATGGAATGGAATATCCGATGATCTGTTTCAATTATGGAAGAACGGAAAAGGACGGAACCTATTCTGAGGGAACTAAAAACGGGATGATCGGAGTGATAATCCACGAGGTTGGTCACAATTTCTTCCCGATGATCATCAATTCTGATGAAAGACAGTGGAGCTGGATGGATGAGGGCCTGAATACGTTCACAGAATATCTTACGGAAGAAAAATGGGACAATAAATTCCCATCCAAAAGAGGTCCGGCCTGGACGATTACAGATTATATGAAACTTCCCAAAGATCAGCTGGAACCTATCACGAGTAATTCTGAAAATATTATTCAATTCGGGCCGAATGCGTACTCAAAACCGGCTACCGGATTAAATATTCTCCGCGAGACGATCATGGGAAGAGAACTTTTCGACAAGGCTTTTAAAACGTATGCAAAAAGATGGGCATTCAAACATCCTGAACCTGCAGACTTCTTCCGTACCATGGAAGATGCCAGCGGTGAGGATCTCGACTGGTTCTGGAGAGGATGGTTCTACGGAACAGATCCTGTAGATATTGCTATTGATAAAGTAAGTGTGGCTGTTCCGGATCTCAACACTCCTCCAAAAACAGCCAAAGAAATAAAATATAAAGTGGAAGAACCTCTTCAGAACTCATTTGAAGATATTTCAAAGATCAGAAACAAGGAGGATAAAAATATTACATTCTATGTAGATAAGGATAAGGACCTGCAGGACTTTTATTACAGATACGACAGAGGCCAGGAGAAAATAGATGCTGACAAAGAATATACTGTAAAAATGGATGCTGGTGTTCCTCTGGATGTCAAGGATAAAGAGAAATTCAAAAATTTAACAGGCTACCAGATCGACTTTGTTAATAAAGGAGGACTGGTAATGCCTATCATACTTGAATTTACTTTTGAAGACGGAACAAAACTGTATGACAAGTCGTCTGCACAGATCTGGAGGCAGAATGAAAAGAAGGTTTCCAAGACGTATTATTTTGATAAAAAAATCAAGTCGATTCAGCTTGACCCCATGAGGGAAACTGCAGACATTGACACTACCAACAACTTATGGAGCAGTAGCGGTGCAGACAGTCAGGTTTCAAAATTCCAACTGTTTAAACAGAAGCAGGGCAATGGCCCGGTAAGGGGAGGATCCAACGGAAAAGTAAATCCGATGCAGGCTGCCGGAAAGAAATCATAAAAACTAAAAAAAGGTTGTTTCACAAGAAGCAACCTTTTTTATTATAATGCAATATTTTAATAATTAGACTAAAGCCAATTTTCGATGTTCATTAAACATTAGGCGGGGCTAAGCCCACCCCTATTGAATTTTTCAAATGCTATGTAAAAAAATCTGCATAATCTGTTTGATCTGCGAGAGATTCAAACAAAAAAAATAATTCAGCCATCTAAAGCCCACCTCTATCAAATTTTTCAAACGCTATGTAAAAAAATCTGCGTAATCTGTTTGATCTGTGAGAAATTTCAAACAAAAAAATAATTCATCGGGCTAAAGCCCACCCCTATTGAATTTTTTAAATGCTATGTGAAAAAAAATCTGCGTAATCTGTCTGATCTGCGAGAAATTTCAAACAAAAAAAATAATTCAGCCATCTAAAGCCCACCTCTATCAAATTTTTCAAACGCTATGTAAAAAAATCTGCGTAATCTGTTTGATCTGCGAGAAATTTCAAACAAAAAAATAATTCAGCGGGCTAAAGCCCACCCCTATTGAATTCTTCAAATGCTATGTGAAAAAAATCTGCATAATCTGTGAGAGATTTTTAACCGGAAAAGAATTAATTCAGATAAGCTTTTAAAGAATTTTTATACGTTCTCCCAAGCGGAAGTTTCTCCCCGTCTTTCAAATAGACATGAGCCGCATCGTATGAACCGATATGAGAAGACAGAACAATATATGATTTGTGAATTCTGATAAATCCTAAGTTTTGAAATTTCTCTTCAAAATTGGACATCCGCTCAAGGATCATATATTTTTTCAAAGGCGTCACCAAAATAATATATTCCCCGAATCCCTGCACCCATCGTACATCATCCAGAAGAACTTTGTGCATCACGTAATTGGATTTAAACATGATAAAATCTTCCTTCTTCTCCTGTTCCGCAGAATTTTTGAACTGCAGAAAATCTTTCGCTTTATTGATCGCTTTTTTAAAGGTCTCAAAATCCACCGGCTTTACAAGATAATGGACCACATCCAGTTCAAAAGCTTTGACGGCATATTGAGTTTCAAGCGTGAGAAATATACACAACGGCTTATAAGGCAATTGATGCAAAAGCTCAATTCCATTGATATAAGGCATATTAATATCCAAAATCACCAGATCTACCCTATTCTGCTTAAGATATTCCAAAGCTTCTTCTGGATCCTGAAAAATCTTCAGCAGATCTACATCTTCCATCTGTCCGCAATATTTTTGGATCAGCTGGAGCGCCGGATATTCATCATCTACACTTACAATCGTCAGATTAGCCATTACAGTTTAATTTTTAAAATAGTCTGATAGTCGTTCTCCGCAGGTTCGGATATAAAAGTATATTTTCCTGCATAGTTTTTTTCCAAAATATTGATCACCGCTTCATTTCCCAGACCGCTGTCATTCATATTTCCGACAAGGTTTTTTTTCTTTGATACAGAATTTCGGATCTCAAACAAAAGTTCCTGATCCTGTATTCTATAGCTGACATTGATATAACTCCCCGCCTCTACTCCCACCGCAGAATGTTTCAGGGCATTTTCAAATAACGTGAGACATATGGAAGGCGGAACATCAATTAATTCCAGGGTTTCTTCATTCTGGATATTGAAACCAATATTCAGGACATTATTATATTTCAGCTGATACAAACCTGCAAGAGATCTGATGGATGAAAACTCCTGGGCCATAGAAATTTTCTCTTTACCGGTATCATAAATCACATACTGAAGCAGTTTACTGAGCTGCAATATAGATTCTGAAGTATTTTCTGAAGGCTGGAAGCTTTTGGAATAAATATTATTAAGCGTATTCAGCAGAAAGTGGGGATTCATTTTAGATTTTAAAAGGTCCAGATACAACTGATCTTTTTCTTCACCCAGATCTTTAAAATCCTGCTCGATAAGAAATTTATCTTTTGTAATCCCGAGGAATGAGGCAACGAGGATCACAATCCCCTGTGCCGTATACACATTGAAGAGGAATTTGGTATTGGAAAGGGCCTCATTAAAATTCATATGGAAAACTGCCGGCTGCAACAGAATTCTGAAAAGGCTAGAGACCAGAAAACTGATCAAGGCATAGAGAATAAACTCAGGATATTTTTTGGAAAGATAGAATTCCGGGACCAGATAAAAGTAGACGAGACTGTAAATGCCGACATTAAAAATAATGACCGATAAAACACTCCAGATGAGTTCCGGAACATCCAGAAAGTAGTTTTCAGTAAAAAAAGTGATAACAATGAAGATCAAAAGGAAAAAAATATGCTGAAACTTCAGCAAAAATCCCCAATGATAGTCCATCAGCTTTTTCAAAACCTTCGCATTAAACAAAAGCCTGAAAACCAATAATATAAATATAATATTTATAATTAAAAACATCTAAAAAGTCCAAATTTCAATCTTTCAAATATACCATCTTTTTTACCCCATCATGCAGTTCACTGATAAAAACTGTCATTGATTGAAAAATAAATCTGCGGGTGGTTCTTATAAATATATTTGAGACATCAGGATATTAACTCAATATTACATGAAAATTAAATTCAGATTAATCATCATTTTGATGCTGGGAATGATCCGGCTCGCCAGTGCACAAAGCCGCGACAACTACAATATGTGGTTCCAGTATCTGATGTCTGCAAGACTGACGGATAAAAGTACACTTACCGCTCTTTCGCAGTACCGCTCCTTTGATCTGGCATATGATACAAGACTTTTTCTGGTTTCCGCCTATGTAGATTATGAAATAGCTAACGAAGTGAAACCCGCCGCCGGGTTCATGTTTCTGGTGCTGGACTCCTATAAGCCCGACCAATCAAAAAAAGAGCGGTATGAAAAAAGACCTTTCCAGCAGGTGACCCTGGGAGGCAGTATCGGAAGAACTTCAGTTTCGCACCGTTTCCGTGTAGAAGAACGCTTTATAAGCAATCCGGATGAGTTCATCGTGAGGCTCCGCTATCTTATATCCCTGAGAATTCCGTTTAACAGAGCCGGAGAAAAAGAAAAGCTGTATGGCATTCTGAAAAATGAATTAAGGATGAATGTGGTGACAGAAGATCCCTTTGACAGTAACCGTTTAACGGCCGGGTTTGGAATGAAGGTCGGGAAAAACGCAGCCATTGAAGTTGCTTTTATCAATCAGCTGGAGACCGGATCTACAAGCAACTACGGCTTTATCGGCTATAGAAACAGTTTCGACTGGAGAAAGAAAAACAAAAATAAATAACTATAAATCAAATCATCTATGCTTACCTTCCTTGGATTCGTCATGATTCTGATCTTCATGGTTCTGATCATGAACAAGAAAATGACTCCGCTTACCGCATTGGTCATCGTCCCCGTAACTGTAGCTCTCTTTGCAGGTTTCGGCCCTGAACTGGGAGAGATGATGAAAAATGGCGTTAAAGAAATAGCCCTGACCGGGGTTATGCTCATCTTTGCCATTCTGTATTTCAGCCTGATGATCGATACAGGACTTTTTGAACCTTTAGTCAACATTATTTTAAAAGCAGTTGGGGACAACCCCATCAAAACAACAATAGGAACTGCTATTCTTACCGCTTTGGTATCCCTGGACGGCGACGGCTCTTCCACGTATTTAATTGTCGTAGCTGCCATGCTTCCTCTTTATAAAAGACAGGGCATGAACCCGCTGATCCTTACCTGCATTATTATGCTTGCCGGACAAATCATGAATATCCTTCCCTGGGGCGGCCCTACAGCAAGAGTAATGAGTTCTCTGAAGCTGGGACACACAGAAATTTTTGTTCCTATGATCCCGATTATGGCGATAGGAATTCTGTGGGTGATATTCGTGGCCTATATTTTAGGGAGAAGAGAAAAAATAAGAATTGCTAAGCACGGGAAATTCACCAATTACAACTCAAATGATATCATTGGGGAAGTAGATCTTAAGCTGAGACGCCCGAAACTGATCCTGATCAACCTGGCTCTTACGGTCGCTCTTCTGGTGGTAATGATCCTGGATATTGTTCCTTTGGGCATTGCTTTTATGATTGCTTTCTGTATCGCTTCCATCATCAATTACCCGAAACTGAAAGATCAGCAGAAAATAATTTCCAAACATGCAGGAAATGCTTTATCAGTTGCCGGAATGATCTTCGGGGCCGGAATTTTCACCGGGATCCTTAATGGCTCAGGCATTATGCAGGCGATGGGAAACAGCATGATAGAAATAGTCCCGAAAAGCTGGGGAGGATATATGAATATCGTTACCGCCGTATTCAGTATTCCATTTACCTTCTTCTTATCCAATGATGCCTATTATTTTGGAATTTTACCAATTATTGTTGCTACGGGACATCAGCTGGGAATTTCACCGGAAATACTGGGAAGGGCAAGCCTTATCGGACAGGGATCACATCTGCTGAGCCCGCTGGTTCCGTCTACCTATTTATTAGTCTCACTGGCAGGGGTAGAATTTTCGGATCATTTGAAATATACCTTAAAATGGGCTTTGGGATCTTCCATTGTGATGCTGTTGGCAGGGCTGATTTTGGGAGTTATCTAAATCCTGTTTCGTCAGTTATCCTGAATTCGGAATAAGAAGATGTTTGAAAACACTTGCATGTATAATAAGGTAAGCAAAGGCATTTCATTCAACAAGGTAATACCCTATATTTCCTGTGTATTGCGTACCAATAAGTGAAACGGCTTTGTTTATCTTAAAATCAACCGAATGCTTTTTAAAAGCTTTGTTTATCATTGCGTTTAATTTAATCCTTATCCGAATTCAGGTTAATTATCATTATATTTCGGAAGTATAAATAAACTCCAGGTTATGTACGGACCGCATATTTTTTTCAGATGAACTTTTTTGAAACAAAAAAAACATTCACAGGAAGGTATTTAAAGAATCTTACCTTATATGTATTTGCCGCAATTATCGGTGGAGTGCTCACAGGATATTATGCCCCTGAAGCAAGCATTCAGCTGGGAATTGTAAGCCGGTATTTTTTCATGGTTCTGGAAATGCTGATCCTTCCGATTATTTTCATGGCGATCATGTATGGGATTTGCCAGCTTTCCGGGATCAGAAATGCGAGCAGCATTGTTTGGAAGACCATTCTCTATTTTCTCATCATCAGTTCGGTGGCTATTATTTTAGGATTTATCTTCGGGTTTGCGGTAAAGCCCGGAGCCGACACCGGAATTGATACTGTGAAAATCAGTAAATCCCTTCCCAAAACATTTGAGATCAACGATACCAGCCTATCCGGTACTCTGTATCTCAACAGACACGGGATTTTTCTTATTGTTTCCATCCTGGCCGGGATTTTTATGAATCTTTCCGGAGCCAGAGAAAAGTTCCTGAATATATTGGATCATGGCCTTAAGATCTTTTATGCCGTGATCAAGTATCTGTATCTTATTCTCCCCGTTATTATTTTCTGTAATATCGCATATGGAATTGCAGTATATGGCATCAATACTCTTCTGCCGCTCAGTAAAGTTGTAGCAACGGTATATCTGGCTGATATTGTCTTTATCTTTGGAATTTTGGGAATTGTTTCTTATCTGTTCAAAATTCAGCTTTGGAAGTTCTTGCTTGATTTAAAGGAAGAGATCATCCTGGTCATTACAACATCCAGTTCCAAAACAGCCTTTCCGCTGATCTTTGAGAAAATGGAGTCTGAAGGCTACAGCAGAAAAATTTTGAGGTTTGTGATTCCTTTGGGGTATAATTTCAATCTTTCCGGAGCCTGTATTTACATTGCTGTAACCTGCTGTTTTCTTATTCAGTTTTATAATATCTCTTTAACCATCACCGATTATCTGTGGCTTTTCGTTATTATTTCCATTACTTCAAAAACGGCATCGGGCGTTCCGGGATCAGGATTCCTGGCTCTTATTTTTACATTGAACAGGTTCGGAAAAATCCCTCTTACGGATATTGCCCTTCTTTACAGTGTAGACCGCTTTATGAACGAGGCGAGATCTGTGACCAATTTTATCAGTATTGCCATTTCCGGGGCGGTGATCTCGAAGATAGACCAGTCTTCAAAAAAATAATGACCTAAAGTGATATCTATTAAATCCATAAATTTGAGATCAAAATAATTAATGATCATGAAAAAGATTATAAGTACATTTTTACTTACCTCCACAATACTATTGAATGCCCAAGAGAAGCCAACATATCCTGAATTGACTGCAAACACAAAAAGAATAGATTTAAAACTTCCAAAAACCGAAAATGAAAAAAATTATAAAGTAGAAGTTCGTTTTGGATTAGAAGTTAATGTTTCGGAATGTGAAGATCCTCAATATTTTACTTTTAGCTTGCAAAATTTAAAATATGAAAATGGATCGCCTAGCTCTGGATATTATTCAGTTGCAGAGGATACACCCGTAGAAATCTTTGACGTATATAACAAAGATAACTGTGGTAAAAAAGAAAAAACAGTAAAAAAGATTGTAAGCTCTCAAAAAATTTCTATGGATTATAATGGAGATTTTACCACAACTTTTTTTATCCCTAAAAATTGGACTGTCGAATACAGATTATGGAAAATTGATGGGGGATTCAAAACAGTTCAATAAGATTACAAAATATCTAATCTTATCAATTTTATATGAAAATATAGCAAAACATTTGCATCAACTTCTTAAAACACTAAAATTCAACACCTCCTATTCCCTTTCATTTTTTTTGTATTTGGTTTCGTAGACAGAATCAGTCTGATTCAGGAAACTAAGACTGAGAATGTTCAGTATTCCTAAGAAAAACTTTGCCAGGGCCCTTCTACGAATAAGCGTTAAAATACTGATAATCAAAATACAAAAGCCATAAATAAATCTACAAACAGTGTATAATCTGATCATAAAATTTTTTATCTTTGATACACTTATCACATTAATCGTCAAAAATCCTGATTGACATTAAATGCTCAGGAATGTAGAACCAACACCATATTATTTATGAAAAATGCTAAATCATTAAGCAGAGAAGCCCAGAAATCCATTATCGGAGGTGCAGCAAGAGCTGTTTGCTGCGAATGGGACGAACAGGGAAGATGTACTTTATGGATCGGACCGGGACAGCACTGTCCTTAATCCACTAATTATTAGAGTTAAATACAAAAGCCGGAATTGTCCGGCTTTCTTTTTTTCCATTTTTCTGCCAAATTTTCACACTGGGAAATAAAATTCTGCCATTTCATCCAAAGGTCTCTCATGGCATACATTTAGAGAATTATAATGGAGAATTAATTAAAAAATAAATATATTATGTCAGTAAACTTTAAACCATTAGCAGACAGAGTTTTGATCGAGCCGATCGCTGCAGAAACTAAAACAGCTTCAGGTATTATTATTCCGGACACCGCAAAAGAAAAACCACAGGAGGGTACAGTAGTAGCAGTAGGTCCAGGAAAAAAAGATGAGCCTACAACTGTTCAGGTAGGTGACAAAGTTCTTTATGGAAAATACTCAGGAGCTGAATTAAAGCTGGAAGGAAAAGATTATTTAATCGTAAGAGAAGCTGATTTATTAGGAATCATCGGTTAATTTGTAAAAAGTAAAATGTATTCATGTAAAATGACTCATGAATATACCATTCATTAAACCTTATACAAAATACATTAATACAATAAAAAGATTATGGCAAAAGAAATAAAATTCGATATTGAATCAAGAGACGCTTTAAAAAGAGGAGTTGATGCATTGGCTAATGCAGTAAAAGTAACTTTAGGACCAAAAGGAAGAAACGTAGTGATTGAAAAATCTTTCGGAGCTCCTCACGTAACTAAGGACGGTGTTTCTGTAGCGAAAGAAATCGAACTTGAAGACAGAGTAGAAAATATGGGAGCGCAGATGGTAAAAGAAGTGGCTTCCAAAACCAATGATATCGCAGGAGACGGTACTACTACCGCTACTGTATTGGCACAGGCTATCGTAAGAGAAGGCCTTAAGAACGTAGCTGCAGGTGCTAACCCAATGGACTTAAAAAGAGGGATCGACAAGGCAGTAACTGCAGTTGTTGAAAACCTTAAATCTCAGTCTAAAACCGTTGGAGATTCTACAGAAATGGTGAAGCAGGTAGCTTCAGTTTCTGCAAACAACGACGAGACTATCGGATCTCTGATCGCTGAGGCTTTCGGAAAAGTAGGTAAAGAAGGGGTCATCACTGTGGAAGAAGCTAAAGGTATCGATACAACCGTAGATGTTGTAGAAGGTATGCAGTTCGACAGAGGATACCAGTCTCCTTACTTCGTGACTAACCCTGAGAAAATGGTAGCTGAAGTAGAAAACCCTTACATCCTTTTGGTAGAAAAGAAAATCTCTTCTATGAAAGAATTGCTTCCGGTTCTTGAGCCGATTGCACAGGGTGGAAAATCTCTATTGATTATCTCTGAAGAAGTGGAAGGTGAAGCTTTAGCTACTTTGGTGGTAAACAAATTAAGAGGTTCTCTTAAAATTGCTGCTGTAAAAGCTCCAGGATTCGGAGACAGAAGAAAAGCAATGTTGGAAGATATCGCGATCTTAACTGGCGGACAGGTTATTTCTGAAGAGCAAGGTTTCACGATGGAAAACATCTCTCTGGATATGCTTGGAACGGCTGAGAAAGTAACTATCGATAAAGATAACACGACAATCGTAAACGGTGGTGGTGATGAAGCTAAAATCAAAGGAAGAGTAGCTCAGATCAAAGCTCAGATGGAAACTACTACTTCTGACTATGACAGAGAGAAACTACAGGAGAGACTGGCTAAATTGGCCGGTGGTGTTGCCGTACTTTACGTAGGTGCAGCTTCTGAAGTGGAAATGAAGGAGAAAAAAGACAGAGTAGACGATGCCCTTCACGCTACAAGAGCAGCAGTTGAAGAAGGTATCGTTGCAGGAGGTGGTGTTGCCTTGGTAAGAGCAATCTCAGCTTTGGAAAACCTTACAGGAATCAATTCTGACGAAACTACAGGGATCAAAATCGTGAAAAGAGCAATCGAAGAGCCATTAAGACAAATCGTTGCCAACGCAGGGGGTGAAGGTTCTGTGATCGTTGCTAAAGTAGCGGAAGGAACAGGAGACTTCGGATACAATGCTAAAACTGACGAGTATGTAAACATGCTTGAAGCAGGAATCATTGACCCTACGAAAGTAACAAGAGTTGCCCTTGAAAACGCTGCTTCTGTTTCCGGAATGCTTCTTACTACAGAGTGCGTAATCACTGAAATTAAGAGCGCTGAACCTGCTATGCCAATGGGAGGTGGAATGCCAGGAATGATGTAACGGTCAGCGACCGAGGCAAATTAATATACTAACCGCTCTATAAAAATAGGGCGGTTTTTTTTATTATATTTGATAGATAACTATAACCCATGAAAATCAACTTTTTTTCTAACTTATATATTTGGCTATTACTAATAGCTTTACCAGAAATGGTATTTTCACAATCGCCCGACTTTACCATTCAGGATGTAAAGTTTGAAAGTCAGGGTATCACTCTCGCAGGCTCAATTTTACAACCTAAAAACTCCTTTGCAGCAGTTGTAATTGTTCACGGATCTGATCCGGTAAAAAGAGAAATGGAATTCGCAAAACGTCTTGCCAAAGAAGGCATTGCTGTATTCACCTACGACAAACGCGGAGTTGGAGAATCTGGTGGTGTCTATGTAGGACCCTCTGTGGGCACCAATAATATTGACACTGCTAATCTTACTTTATTGGCTCAGGATGCCAATGCAGCTGTAGAAACGTTTCAGACCTATTTGAAAGATAAAAAAATACCCATTGGATTAGTCGGCTTTAGTCAGGCAGGCTGGATCATCCCAATGGCGGCAAGCAAAAATCCACAAATTGATTTTATGGTTTTATTTAGCGGCCCTACCATTACCACGCTGGAACAACTTCGATTTCAGTTTTATACCAATGGAAACAATAGTTTTTGGGAAAATCATACAGAAGCAGATGCCATTGAACATACCAAAAATGATCCGGACAGGTACCAATTTGCAGCGACTGACCCAAAAACCTATCTGAATACCCTTTCAATTCCCGGGCTTTGGCTTTTTGGTGAAAAAGACATACAGATTCCTGTAAAGTTGTGTATAGAACAATTGAACACTCTTAAAGCACAAGGAAAACCTTTCGAATATACTTCTTTTCTTAAACTGGGGCACAATACTTCTTCCAGCAATGATACAGCTCCTCTTGATACTGCTGTACAATGGATACAACAGAAAGCATTGAATATTGAAAAAACTAAATCTTCAAAATAAAGCATCTGTTCACATGCTTAAAGCAGATCACTGGAGTGGAGAGCGCTGAACCTGCTGGTGGAATGCCGGGAATGATGTAACAGTGCGTCGCTGAGACAATTTAATATACTAACCGTTCTATTTTTGTGGAGCGGTTTTCTAATCATTTTTCTTAAATTTATAGAAAAACAAAATGCCGAAGATTTTAATTACAGGAAATGGATTTGATTTAAACCATGGACTGCCAACATTTTATAAAGATTTTATCACAATATTGAGTAAACTCAGAAATTTAGACGAACATAATTTTGAAAATATATACTCATTATCATTAAATTATAAATTAATAAAAGAAAAATACAATGTATTTAATTTTAATAAAGACAATATAAATGAACTGATAGAATTATTAAAAAATAATGTTTGGTTCAATTTTTTTAAAACAGAGTTAGAAATTGAAAGTTGGATAGATTTTGAAACTAAAATAGAATATGTTCTAAGATTAGTATTTTCATCTGTAAAATATATACAAGAAAAAATCTTTGACAACGGCTCTTTAGCAATAGGTAGAAATATTGCTAAATCAATTCTATTCAATAATAACATTGAAATTTTAGAAGTTCTTAATTTTTTTAAAATCATTAATTGGGATTCAAATAATGGAAACGTAATAATATTAGAAGATTATCTTCATCAAAAATATAACTATAATATAAGTGTAAATACTGAAAAGATCGTAGAAAATTTATACAATGAAATTCAAACATTCCGAAAAATATTTAATTTGTACTTTGAGACATTTGTCACTCCATTATTTGTAAATATTAAGGAAAAAATGATTAATGAAAATTTTAAAGCATTTAAATATCACTTTACCTTCAATTATACTCCCACTTTTGATTTGTTATATAGTAGTATGGCAGAAACCAATTATTTACATGGAAAAATTGGAGTAAATACAAATCTTGTATTAGGTATAAATGATATTCCAGACGAGATTTTTAATAAAGTTCATTATATTCCTTTCACCAAATATTTTCAAAAGTTAAATGGGAATACTGACTACTACTTCTTAAACAAGATAAAAGAAAACAGTATTTCGGATTTTGTATTTTTCTTTTATGGTCATTCATTAGACAAATCTGATCAAGATTACATAAATGAAGTTTTTAATTTTATAGATGAAGTCAGTATTAATAGTAAAAGAAAAATTATAATTATAATTCATAATATCCAATCGAAAGCGAAACTTCTAATAAATTTAATAAGCATCAGAGGTAAAAACGATATAGTTAAAAAGATGAGAGAGGGTATACTTAAATTTGTTTTAAATGATTCTGAAGAATTTATACAAGAATTGAATTCTACAATTGATAGACCTATAGTATTTTAGAAAATATATTGAAACAGCCCCTCGCTACCGCACGATTGTATCTTGTGGCTTTGGCTTTTAGATTATATTATTAGTATATTTAATTTTACAATACTTAAACCACACGAAAGGATATGTGCGTTACCGGGGTAAAGGCTAAAAACTTTACACCGTACTGTATTGACAAAATATAAGGTTAAACAATCAATTTTCGAATTCAAATAAAAAACAATGAAAAAATATATTATTTCAGGTCTCTTAGTTTTAATTTTTCAGGTATTCTATGCACAAATAAATACTGATCAGATTAAAAAGAATGTCACCGAAAATCCACAGGAAAATTTTTATAAGCTTCTGGATGTATTCAAAGTAAACCCGTCTGAATTGACACAGGAGCAACTGAACCAATTGTATTACGGAAGTAAATTTGTAAAAATTGATTATACCATTGGGAATTATAATAGTGAATCTGGCACGTTCTGGAAACCTGCTCAAAAAAGACTGTCAAAAAGTAAAGCAGAAAAAATGGTTTCTGAAGCAGAATCAAAATATTCAATTAATCCTCTCAATACAAATTTATTGGATGATATGATGAATATTTATCGTGCGCTTGATGAACATCAAAAAAGAGAATTATGTTCTCAACAAAAGGATCTGATCATTCAAACAACAGAAAAAAGCGGAGATGGCAAAAGTGAAGAAACAGCAATTTGTGTTTTAACACCTGGAGAAGTTTTACAACAACTTAAAAAATTAGCAACCTCAGGACCAAGAGCTGAATTTAGTCAAAAAATGAAGCAGCTACCGGACGGAAGCATTCTAACAATTTATAAAATCGGAGACAGAGAGGTATTCGTAAAATTAGTTGGCGGATATTTTTTTTAAAAGCTCCTACAAAAACAATAACTGAAAACCGCAAAGTAAAGTATTTCTGTAAGAACAAAAAGGAAAATAGCATAAACCTTATTCCTGCCTTTTGTAGAGAACAAAAAACCAGTTGATTTATGAAATTATATGCCCTACTCCTTTCATTTTTGAGCTCATTATCAGCTCATGCACAAACACTCCATTTTAAAAGTCTTGCCAACATGTCTGCAGGCAGAGGTGCCATAACCAGCGTAATCGTGAATGATAATATCTATGTGAGCAATGGGTATCATGAAAAAGCAAGTGATGCGAAGTATGTTGAAAAATATAATATTACCAATAACAGTTGGAGTGTTCTCAATTCTACTTTACTTCCCAAAAGATTTGCTAATTCCGAAACTTACAATAATAAAATTTACATTTTTAACGGTTGGGGAAACAGCCATCTTGAAATTGTAGACCTAGCCACCCATAAGGTAACGAAGGGAGCTGTTAATCATTCCTATACCGGGAATGCAGGTTCTGCCATCTATAATGGCAAAATATATGTGTTTGGTGGCAGCGGATTAAACGGAGCTGCAACCACTGTATTTTCTAATAGATTCCAGTATTATGATATTGCTTCAAATACATGGAATCCGTTACCGGATATGCCCACAGCCAGAGAAGCAAAGGGCAAAATTGTTAATGATAAACTTTATGTAATTGGTGGTTTTAACGGTACTTCATCCCGCCTGATCAATGTTTACGACCTCAATACTAATCTTTGGATCAAACAATATACGATGCCTGCTGGTATATCCGGGCATTCATTAGCGGTATCCGGTAATAAGATTTTTATTGTAGGCGGTTATAATAATCAAACTTTTCTGGCTTATTTTGATACCACAACCAATAAGGTACATCAGTTATCCTCTAATATGATCCCCAGAAGACACGCTGCAGCGGAAGTATACAACAATAAATTATACATCATCGGTGGAAGTACAACGTCTCTCACCAGCTCAGCTATTAAAAGTATACAAGTGGCAGATATTAACGAAAGCGGAGTCTCTGCAAATACTGCCGATGAAGATCAGGTATCTAAAACAAAGGTCTATACCAACGCAGCCAGAGACGGTTTTGTAATCAGTAATAAAAATAACAGTAATCAATTCGAATACACCATTTTCTCAATAGATGGAAAAAAGATCACCACAGGTTTTGCCTATTATAATAAAAATATAGATTTATCGAAAGTACGAACGGGGACTTATATTTTCAATTATAAAAATGAAAAAGGACTCTTACAACAGGTTAGAATTATAAGATAATTATAAGCTTTTAATTCTATGCTTCGTTTTCTCGTTTTAATACATGCACGATTCTCTTGAAATGAATGGATAATTCTTATCGGAAAAAGAGTTTGACAAAGGAGAGGCTGGAATATTCAAAGTTCTTGTTTCTGAGATTGTTATTTTAATGGAGGAAAACATTATGTCAGGAAATTATACTAAGTAAATATAATCCTGCCGACATAGTCCCCGACTTTTAGCATAAAAAAACTAAGTCTTTTATAGAACATGCTCAACAACGGTATTTTAACAATGGAACGACATCAAAGAATATTTATTAAAATTACGGAACTTCTACAAGCGAAGCTGGGAGAAAGAATTAAAATTTACAAAGAAAACGGCGCTGAACATCTTGAATTAACTGATTCTACCTTTTGGCTAATGATCGATAAATCTGAATTTACAGTAGGTTATGGCTTAAACCACGTCCATTTTAGTGAAAGCTATAATAATCTAGAAGATGGGATTATTCAGGCTTTTGACCTCCTAACTAACAAAATTAAAACAACTGAATATATAAAAGGAAATATTGTTTTTAAGGTAACAACCGAAATAGAATTTTCCAATTCACAGTTAATTAATATTGGAACATCAATTCTCATGTTTTATCCATTTTGGAAGAAAACAAAAACAAAAAGAATAACATCAGAAAAAATAATAGAAAAAAAAGAAATTGAAGATGATGTCAATTTTATATTGAACGAAAATAGAAATCAAGGTTAAACGGTAATTATTATACATTTACTCACCGTATTTATTTTAAAATATTGCTATATATTTAAACATTACATGAAGAAAATAGAACAAAAAATAGACGAAGCCTTTAAAAACACGTTTCTGCTTCCCAGAGAAAAAGCAGTTACCAATTTCTTAGTTGATGTTCTAAGCTCTGAATATACATTCAGGGAAGATGATAAAAAAATTGAGGTTATCAGCCTGTATTATAATGCTTCAAGTCCTTTAAGTTCCTTAATTGTGTTGCCTAATTACGAATATTATTCTACGGATAAAACCATCCAGGTCGCAGAGCTCCATTTGAAAGAACATTCATTTCAGGACTACTCTCCTATTGATGTTCAGGAATTATGTAAAAAGATACTGAATGAAAATAATATCGATTATTCTGCCTACCTTGATCAAAATAATCATTTGGATTACGCTCATTACTGGGAAAACCAGTTCGGTCTGGAAACTGATTTCTTAATGAACTGCTGGAGAAACGCAAAAGAACAGACACAGTCTAAGATGCTGGGGTTTTTAGAATCTTCAGACGGCGAAAGTGGCATGTTTGATCTGGACAATAATTTTGTAATTCCGTTTGATGTTGAGCTTGATGACTATCTGCGGTCTCATGGCTTTATTGTAGAGAAGGAGAATTAACAATTATAATACTTGAACTGCATTTGAAAAAAAATAATTGTAATAAGCTGTATCATTTTAGTATTTATTTTTCTTAATTATCCTGTTTCTGACAGCGAAGGAATATCTTATCTTATTATTTTCACCTGTTTTGTTGCTATTTGTTTTTCGGGGGGCAAAAATATATTTTCCCAGGGCTGAAAATTATGACGCCGTTGAAAAAGAAGCCGATCAACTAGAGAAATATGACGGTGATTTCCGATATACAAATGAAGGATTTTACCATAAACAGAAGAACCCGATAGAGCTTATAAAATGGGATGAAATTATTTCAGTATATTCATTTAATATTCCAATTTCAAAACATAAAAGAGAAACAGGTATTGAAATAATTACGGACAAAAGTAGTTACGAATTCAATACGTCTACATCTGGAATCGAAAAGTTAACCAATGAAATGTATAATCATCTCTCAGATTGGCAATTAAATTCTCCAACTATTAGAATCAATAATCACGGACTGGAAAAAACAAAACTGTATGAAAGACACCATGAAAAAAACCTTTGAATTCCTAAAACACTTAGAAAAAAACAACAACCGTGAATGGTTTGCTCAGCATAAATCTGAATATGATTCAGTGGTAAAAGAAAACAAAGTTTTTTTCAATCAGATCTATACCGAGCTTCAGGAATACGACAGTTTAAAAGGAATCCATATTTTCAGGATTTACAGAGACGTCCGCTTTTCCAAGGATCCTACTCCGTACAAAACCAATTTTGGAGTTGGATATTCCCGTTCAAAACCGTTGTTGAGAGGAGGGTATTATATTCATCTGGAACCCAATAACAGTTTCGTGGGTGGCGGTTTCTGGGGACCTGAGGCTAAAGATCTGCTTCGCATCCGTAAAGAATTCGAACTCAATACCACAGAAATTGAAAAGATCACTTCTGATGAAACTTTCATACAATACTTTGGAGAAATCAAAGGAGATGCTGTAAAAACAGCTCCGAGAGGGTTTGATAAAAATCATCCCGCCATTGATTTGATCAGGAAAAAACAATTTGTCGTGATGCGGAAATTTACGGATAAAGAAGTTCTATCCGACAGCTTTCAGAAAGAAGCAGTTCTCACCTTATTAGCTATGCGCCCTTTCTTTGATTATATGAGTGAAGTGCTTACCACAGACTTAAACGGAGAGCCTTTATATTAAAATAGACTGAGTTCGGATAAGAAAATACATGAAATAAATTGTATTTTTATCAAAAAGGCAAACAAAGTAGATTTTTTGACCTGTTAATAAGGAAAACAAGGGCATTTTATACAGCAAAGTAAGACCAATACATTTCCTTGTATTGCTTACCAATAAGTGAAACGGCTTTGTTTATCTTAAATATTTTTTAAGGCTTTGTCTATCCTTGCGTTTAATTTAATTTTTATTCCAAATTCACATTAAAATAAATATTGAATTGTTGAAAAATCAATTTAATAATGATTTCTATTTTAGAATCCAGTTAATATTTTACTTATTTTTATATCCACCAAAAGTCATTAAAATATTAATTATCATGAATTTAAAAACATTAATCACACACAGTGTTCAGTACAACAATTGGGTAGTCAATAAATACATCGACTGGCTTTCTACAAAGTCTGATGAGCAGCTTAACCAAGAGGTTATTTCAAGCTTTCCGACAATCTTATCAACCTTACATCACATCTGGCAGACCCAGCAGTACTGGTGGGCTTATATTGCGGAAAATGACGATTTCGATTTTGCTGCAATTTCTGCTGCAGTGACTAAAGAAGAGATTTTTTCCGGAATAAAAAACAACTCTCAGAAATTAATGGAGTACGTGGAAACCTTATCGGAAGAAGACCTTGCAAAAAACGTAAAAATTGAATCTCAATGGTTCCAGTGTGACTTTTCCAAGTACGAATATATCCAGCATGTGATTGTCCATGGAACTTATCACAGGGGACAGATCGTAACCATGGGACGGAATGTCGGGATAGCAGATGCCCCAATGACAGATTACAACTTCTGGAATGTCTACAAAAACTCAGAAGCAACATCTGAAGCATAGCGGAATAGCCTGATATCCGTATTGTTAAATTATAAAATACCCATTAAAACATGACAGATCTTGAACTCTGGGAAGAAGAATTAAAAACAGTATGGAACCAGTTGGGAAAAATTTCCAATGATGATTTTATTGAAAGAATAAAACGGCATGCGGATAAGATCTTCGGTGATCACCATGCCATTGCAGATTTTGAAAGAGCCTGCGCCTACGATTCTACCGGCTTTGAAAAAAGCGCAGAACCGCTCTACAGATCTGCTCTAGAGCTGGGCCTTACAGGACTACGTAGAAGAAGAGCCAGAATTCAGCTGGCAAGTACTTTACGGAATAATGGAAAATTCCACGAAAGCATAGAAATACTGAGAGAGGAAAAGGAAAACTATTCCGATGAGCTGGATGATGCCGTAAATGCATTTTTGGCACTGTCGCTTTCCTCCATCAATAACGATAAAGAAGCATTATCTTTAGTCCTGGAATCCCTATCCGCACATTTGCCGAGGTATAATAAATCGGTGTATAATTATTCCAAAGAACTCATCAAATAAAAATGTATCTGAATCCGGATAAGGATTAATGATGCAGTGATAAACGAAGATTATGAAAATCAACAGCAATGTAAAGACAAAGCTTTCTATGTTTCTGTGCTGTATCTGTTTCCTGCTCAATTCCTGTTCAGAGCCAGTTCCTGCATCCAAAATTGAAGATATTTCCGACTTAAAAGCTGAAATTGAAATCTACCAGAGTTTAACGGATGAAAATGACAACAGCATTTCCGTTATCCTGTATGATAAAAAAGGAAAAGAATTTGGCAATGATTCTGTAAAAATAACTGTCAACGGGGAAAAAGCAGAATACAAAATTATGCAGCAGCTGTATTACGGTAAAAACTACGATTACCGTGCTGGAGATGTACCTCCGAAAAATGGCAGCTATGAACTCAGGATCCAGCTGGCCAATGGAAAAAAGTTTTTTCTGTCCAGTATTCCTTCCCTGAAATTAAGCAGCTCAAGAAACATTATTTATAAAGAGAATGCACCACTGAATCAGGACTATTCCATACAATGGTCCGGGCTTCACGATGTCAATGTCCTCTATCTGTCCAAAAGCGTTAAAATTCAGACCAAAGAAAAAAGCAATATAGAAACGTTTGCAGAACAGGCCGCGGACACCATAAAGATTGGCCCTTCCGGAAATTATACCGTAAAAAAAGAAACATTTTCAAAGCCCGGTGAAACACTGAGTATCATGAGCTTTGAGTTCACTGCAGAGAAAAACGGAACGGTACATCCGCAGCTGTTAACAGGAAGCAGCAGTAAAATCAGAGGTTACCATGAGGAAAGGATAAGTTTTAAATAGTACTTCAATGATAATGTGACATTTTACAAAAAATCATAAGAATTCAGAACTGCCGGTAGGAAAGAACGATTTCCGGGATGGAAATAGTAAATTTTATAAAGCAAACGTTCGGTCTTCAGAGCGTTTTTCTGTATTTTTACAGTACTCAACGACAATCTCTACTATCATATGAGAAAAATAATCCTGGACCTGGCTGTCACTTTAGATGGATTCATTGAAGGTCCCAATGGCGAAACAGACTGGTGCATCATGGATGACGATATGAATTTTGACGGGTTTCTAAACAGTATTGATACTATCTTTTACGGCAGGGTAAGTTATGATTCCTGGGGAACCTATCAGCCCGAAGAAACTGCTGATTCTGAAGAAAAGGAATTTTGGAGATCCATACATTCTAAAAATAAATATGTTTTTTCAGGACAGGACAGAAAAGATCCAGGGGCCGTTTTTATCAGTTCCGATATTGCTGAAAAAGCAGCTGAAATTAAGAAACAGGATGGAAAAGATATCTGGCTGTATGGTGGAGCAAGTCTTATTAAAACCTTTATTAACCTAGATCTTATTGATGTATACAGAATTTCTGTTCACCCCGTTGCTTTGGGAAGCGGAAAACCATTATTTGAAAACCTGAAAGAAAGGCTGGAGCTGAAGCTGATCACGACAAACGTTTTCAGATCAGGAGTCGTACAGCTTATCTATGAACCCAAAAATCAATAAATTAAACCACAGAAAAATATATTAATTATGGAAAAATATGCACAGTCTTCAGACGGACAGAATATTTATTATAAAGAAAGCGGACAGGGAAGCCCTTCCATCCTATTTGTACACGGATGGCTTGGCAATGCAGAATGGTGGAACAGCCAGCAGGAGCACTTCAAAGACAGTTATCATATCGTACAGATGGATCTTGCCGGACACGGAAAATCTGGTACCTCCAGAACTGAATGGACAAGCGCATTGTATGCAGATGATATCAAAGCGGTAGCAGACCAGATAAATTCTTCTGAAATTATCCTTGTAGGTCATTCTATGTCGGGCGCCTACGTTCTTGAAGCTTCTTTAAAAATTCCTCAGGTAAAAGCACTTATCCTGATCGACACCGTAAAAGATCTTGACGAAGTAATCACAGAAGAAAAGGCTGAAGAGTTTTTGTTCGTGCATTACCGCAGTGATTTTAAAAATGCCGTTGAAAATATTCTTCCTCAATATCTTTTTGCGGAAAAAACGCCATCCGGTGTGAAACGCAGTCTTCAGGATGAGTTTCTTCAAAATACTTCAGAAAAAGCCATCGATCTGCTCAGACCTTTGTATAAGAAAGATTTCAGGGAAGCGGCGTCACAGGTTCAGGTTCCGGTAAGAGCTATCAATTCCGATAATTTCCCTACCAATATAGAGAATAACCGGAAGTATCTGAAAGATTATAATTACAATGAAATATCCGGGGTAGGCCACTATCCGATGCTGGAAAACCCAAAAGAATTTAACCGTATTCTTGATGACATTCTTAAAGAAATCAATGGAGAGCGTTAATACTCCTAAGTTGAAATAATTAATTAAAAAGCCATGCAGAACACCAGAATTTATACTACCGCTTTTGCCAGTGTTTATCCTCATTATATTCAAAAAGCAGAAAAGAAAGGACGTACAAAATCCGAAGTTCATGAAATTATATTCTGGCTCACAGGATATGACGAAAAAGGTTTACAGGATATTTTAGATAACAGGACAGATTTTAAAACATTCTTTGAACAGGCCCCACAGATTAATCCCAACGTTTCACTGATCAAGGGAGTCATCTGCGGATACCGCGTAGAAGATATTGAAGATGAACTGATGAGAAATATCCGTTATCTGGATAAACTGATTGATGAGCTGGCGAAGGGGAAGAAGATGGAGAAGATATTGAGGGAGCAGTGATTCGTGATATTAATTTAAACAAAAAGAGTTGACAAGAAAAGAAAAAAACGAGGAAATCCTTAAAAAACAGGGGATAAAAATTAATTTTAACCTTCCACATATAGAAACAGATGAAGAAACGACACTTAGAACGTCTAAAGAAATAGCCAGAAGACTCACTGTTCTCGCTGTTACGAATCTTACTGCTTTTGATGCTATTGATCCGGAAGAAGCAATCGGTTACCTGAAAGACTGTGATCTTTGGGACTATGCCACCCCGGCGGAAAAAGATTTTTTAACTGATCCCACGGAACAGAAAAAAGCACAGGAAAGCTGGAAATGCGAATGCATCTGGGTTTTATCATGGGCATTAAAAAAAGTTGATGCCCTACCCTTTCCGGATGAATTGTGTGACCTGAACGATATTCCGGCCGAAAATTACCCGGTTGGCGGAGACATTGATCCTAATGATTTCATTAATGGTCCTCATGAGCTCCGTTCAAAATCCGAAATACTTGATGCAGCAGACTTATATTACCGCTATGACTGGGCCTGTGTTGACGCCCGCATCAACAATATTGAAATGACCACGGTAGATCCCGGCATCGTCTATGAGAGACATTATGCTTTAAACTGGCTGATCACTTATATGGATCAGGATTGGGACGATGTTTCATGTGATACGTAATCTATTCAACGGATGACACAACAGGAACTTATGGAAATAGCAAATTCTTGATATGATCTCGTTGAAAAAAAATTGGTTTCTTCTCTAAAAAAATATGAAAACTTAAAAAAGGGTCTTCAGAAATGCATATGGCAGTATCCCCACAGATGCTCCTTGATAAAAACAATCAAAAATCCCTTCTCCAATTCAAAAAACTTCCCGAAATTTGCAATCTGTGCGTTAAATATAATCAATGAAATAAAATTTTAAATCAGAACATACAGTAAAACTTAGTATAAGTTTTCTTCGGGGCAGGGTGAAATTCCCTACCGGCGGTTACAGTCCGCGACTCCTTTCTTTTGAAGGGACTGATTTGGTGAAATTCCAAAACCGACAGTTAAAGTCTGGATGGGAGAAGAAAATGAAACGGTCAGTAAGATTCCTTACGGGCTTATTGTGCCGTATTTCATTTCCATGTACCGAAGACTATTTTAACTTTTAAAAGTAAAATAACATGGAAAAATTATTAGAACAATTTGGAGCAACCTCCACAGAACGTGTAGAAAATGCACTTCTAAAACTACAACAGGGAAAAGGAATTCTTTTAGTAGATGATGAAAACCGTGAAAACGAAGGCGATATCATCTTTCCCGCATCCACCATTACAGAAAAGGACATGGCACTTCTGATCCGCGAATGCAGCGGAATCGTCTGTCTGTGTATTTCAGAAGAAAAAAGCAAGCATCTTAACCTCCGTCCGATGGTGGAAAACAACAATTCTAAAAATCAGACGGCATTCACTATTTCTATTGAGGCCAAAGAAGGTGTTGAATCCGGAGTTTCAGCAAGAGACCGTGTAACAACGATCAGAACTGCCGTAGCAGAAAATGCGGAAGCCCGCCATATTGCAAGTCCGGGACATGTTTTTCCCCTGATTGCTAAAAAAGGCGGTGTTTTCGAAAGACGGGGACATACCGAAGGCAGCGTAGATCTGGTAAAAATGGCCAATCTTGGTGACGATGCCGTACTCTGCGAACTGACCAATGAAGACGGCTCTATGGCGAGGCTTCCGGAAATCGTGAATTTTGCCTCTAAAAAAGGAATGAGCGTAGTAACTATTGAGGATATTTACGCCTACCGCAAAATAATGAGCAACTAAAAAAAATATTTAACGCACAGAACCGCCGCCCGATTTCATCGGGCGGCGGTTTTATTTACACATTCTAATCCGGTTTTTACCTGAAATAAAGACAACCAGTGAAGCTGCAAGACTGATCACGCCTTCATCATCCACGGAAATAAAACATAACAAATAACAATTAAATCACTAATTCAAAATTAAAAACAAAATCATATTCAATTATTATTGATTTTTTGCCCGTTTTTTGCTGATATATTTTTACACCACAAAATATAAAGTCATGAAAAAGCTCCTCATCTTAATCCCCTGTTTCCTGCTTTCAGAGGCAGATGCACAGGAAATTCAGGCTGTTCCCACAGAGAAAATGAACATTATTAAGACCAATGTTACAGCTTATGCATTCAGAAATATAAACCTGTCTTATGAAAGAGCCATCAACCAATGGTTTTCTCTAAATATAGGTTTCGGAACAATGACGCAGGGAAAAGTACCTTTCATCAATTCATTTTTGAAAGAAGAGGACGAAAAAAGGTTCCAAAATCTGGAAGTAAAGGCAACCAACTTCACCATCGAGCCCAGATTCTATATCGGAAAAGGCTATGGCAGAGGGTTTTACTTGACACCTTATTACCGGTATTCAGATGTTTCGTCCAATAGCTTTGACTTCTATTACGATTACGATGCTGTCGATGGAAATACCTACCAGATTCCGCTCAAAGGCCAGGGAAGCACCAGCGGAAACAGCGGCGGTCTGATGGTCGGCGTACAGTTCTTCCTTACCAGAAGCCAGAATCTGGTCCTTGATTTCTGGATCGCAGGCGCCCATTATGGAAGCGGAAAAGGTGACTTCACCATGACCAGCAACTATGTGCTGACTCCGGAAATGCAGGCACAGCTTAAGCAGGAAATTGAAAATCTTGATATCCCTTTTGTAGATTATACCGTAGAAACGAATGCCAATGGAGCAAAAGTAAAAGTGGACGGACCATGGGCAGGCTTCAGAAGCGGATTGTCGATTGGATACAGGTTTTAAAAATAATATTTAATGTTATTAAGCCGCTCTTAAAAGAGCGGCTTATTTTTTCGCAAAATTTGTATCTTGCCTTTCTTTACTTCTCGATTATCTACAAATAAATCTATGAATTCATCACCTATAACTACTGCCCAGAGAATCAAAGCCATTGTGGGCGGATCTATCGGAAACCTTGTTGAATGGTATGACTGGTATGCCTATGCTGCTTTTGCCATTTATTTTTCCAATTCGTTTTTTCCTGATTCAGACCTTAATGCCCAGCTTATGAATACGGCAGGAATCTTTGCCGTAGGATTTTTAATGAGGCCGATCGGAGGCTGGATATTCGGAAGTATTGCCGATAAAATCGGAAGAAAAAAAGCGATGACCTTTTCTGTCCTTCTGATGTCTTTCGGATCGCTTCTTATTGCGCTTACCCCAACCTATAAAACGATCGGAATCCTGGCACCTGCACTGCTGCTGCTTGCGAGATTACTGCAGGGGCTGAGTGTTGGCGGAGAATATGGTGTTTCTGCCACCTACCTCAGCGAAATGGCCTCAGAAAACCGAAGGGGTTTTTATTCAAGTTTTCAGTATGTGACGCTGATAGGCGGGCAGCTGATTGCATTAGGAATCCAGTTGATTCTGCAGAAACTTCTTTTAACAGAGACTCAACTTGAAGAATGGGGCTGGAGAATTCCATTCGTGATCGGAGCACTCCTTTCTGTTATTGCTTTATATTTAAGAGCCAATCTTCATGAAACTGAAGCATTTGAAAATAAAAAAGAAGTGAGTGAAAAGAAAAAAGGAACAGTTACCGAGCTTCTCAAACATCCCAAAGCTTTGCTTACCGTCATCGGGCTTACCTTAGGCGGAACCCTGGCTTTTTATACATATACCACTTATATGCAGAAGTTTTTGGTAAATACCGTACATCTTACCAAAGAGCAGTCTACCCTGATTTCTTTTATTTCATTATTTATATTTGCCTGCCTCCAGCCTGTTTTCGGAGCATTATCGGACAGGATTGGAAGAAGACCTCTTCTTTTAGGGTTTGGAATTCTGGGTACGCTTTTTACAGTTCCCCTACTTACAGCCTTAAGCACGACTACCTCGATGTGGACTGCATTCTTCCTGATCATGGCCGCCCTGATCATTGTAAGCGGTTACACTTCAATTAATGCCGTTGTAAAAGCAGAACTTTTCCCTTCTGAGATCAGAGCGCTGGGCGTGGGACTTCCTTATGCCCTTACGGTAGCTATTTTTGGAGGAACGGCGGAATATCTTGCCCTTTGGTTCAAAAAGGCTGGAACGGAAGAATATTTCTACTGGTATATTACCGGATGTATATTATTCTCGCTGATCGTTTATGCCGGAATGAAGGACACCAAGGAGACCTCAACACTGGATAGGGAGTAATATTATTCATAAAAAAAGAGGCTGTCTCAAAAGGGGCAGTCTTTTTTTGTGTCTCAAAGTTTGCGATCTACAATTTTTCAGGTTTAGATTTCCGTTATTTGTTTTTTCAGGAATTTTTTTGATATTTTAGTAAAA